>OFGP01000066.1_pt1 | contig 105982 bp, 89 predicted proteins | sample 1521781 | NCBI WGS metagenome assembly OFGP01 (sample SAMEA3504113, study PRJEB24116) | mouse gut metagenome | biome: mouse gut; feature: mouse-associated habitat; material: faeces | place: Denmark | collected 2011
CCTCAATATCTATATCCGCGCCCTCGAAAAATTCTTGAGACAAAGATATTTTATCGGGTTTTCTCCCTTTGTTTCCCGTAAATATCACATAAAGTTCAGGCTTCGTGTAACATAAAAGGGGACACTTCTCCATGTGCGAAATGTCCCTCCGTCTCTATATGGTTATTTCAATTTATAAAAAATAATACAGTTCGGTCTGTCCACCTTCAGTTCCGGGCCGTTCATTACAATCGTCCCCTCCTCCATGTTCACGTCAAAAAATGTCATGGAGTTGGTCTCATGATTTAAGGAAACCAGATGCCTGCTGTCCGGGAACAGCGCCGCATCCTTGGGATAGTCCCCGCTTATGGGCAGACAAAGTATTTTGGTAAGCATGCCTGTGTTTTCATCTATGGAATAAAGCACCACACTGTTGTCGCCTGCGTTGGAGCTGCACAGATACTTAAAATCTTCCGAAATGTTAAGCGCGCTTGCCGCCGAGCCGCCCGCATGATAGTCATTTAAAGTGGAGATGTTCTGAATTTTTTCAAAAACCGGCATCCTGTGCTCTTTATCCACGCTGTAGGTATAAACGTCAATATAATTTTTGAGTTCATGCACCACATAAAGCAGCTTTCCGTCCTTGGAAAACTTCAGGTGGCGGGGCGCAGATTCCTGCTCGCTTCTGATGATATCCACCTGCCGCAGCCGGCCGTTCATGTGATTCAGCTCATAGACCACCACATGGTCCATTCCCAAATCCGCCGCACATAAGAATCTGTTGTCTCTCGTCATCTTAACGCAGTTAATATGAGGCTTAAAGTTTCTCTCGGCAATGCTTCCCAGCCCCTTATGATAAATTTCATCTGTTATTTCTCCGATTTCTCCGTTTTCCCTTACCCGGAGCACCGTAAGCTTGGCATCGTGGTAACCTGCCACAAACAGGAACTTATCTTCGTAGTCTGTAGAAAGATAGCAGCCTCTCATTCCGTTAATCGACGCATGATTGATAACCTCAAGGCTTCCGTCTTCCAGTATTCTGTAGGATTCGACACCGAAATCCGTAATGGAATACAGGTATTTGCGGTTATGGGATATGGTCACATAGGAGGAATTCGTTATTTCCACCTGGTCCTTCTCCATAAATCTGCCGTTTTCCATGTCTACATTATAAATCCGTATTCCAAAATTACTCTTATTACCATAGGTGTAAGTGGACACATAAGCTACATATTTTTCTTTTTCCATGACATTCCTCTTTTTATATTTTACTCTGGCAGCCTTCATACAAAAAACAGCCTGTATGATATCAACATAACTGCATTATACCACAACTTAATTTAAGGTACAATAATTGTTACTTTTCTCACCGGAATCTAAAAATTGATTTCCGTGATTTTTCCGCACACTATTCCCTGAACTGTCCGTTCCCCCGCACCAGATATTTATAGGAAGTAAGCTCCTTAAGCCCCATAGGGCCTCTTGCATGGAGCTTCTGCGTGCTGATACCGATTTCCGCGCCAAATCCAAACTCAAAACCGTCGGTAAACCGGGTGGATGCGTTCACATAGACACAGGCCGCGTCCACTTCGTTTAAGAATTTCTCGGCATTTTCCTTATTTTCCGTGATAATCGCTTCCGAATGCCTTGTGCCGTACCGGTTGATATGGGCAATCGCCTCGTCCGCCGAAGATACGGTTTTCATGGCAATAATATAATCCAGGTATTCCGTGGCATAATCCTCCTCTGTTGCAGGAATGCAGTCAATCACCTGACGTACCCTTTCGTCCCCGCGGATTTCCACGCAATGCTCCTTTAAGGACTTTGCCAGCTCCGGCAGCAGCCTTTCCCTTATCTTTTCATGAACCAGCAGCGACTCGCAGGCATTGCACACGCCGACCCGCTGTGTTTTTGCATTGATAATAATCGGTATTGCCATGGCAAGGCTGGCGGACTCGTCCACATAAATATGACAATTTCCGGTTCCTGTTTCAATCACCGGTATGGTGCTGTTTTCCACCACGCTTCTTATCAGTCCGGCCCCGCCTCTTGGTATCAGCAGGTCCACATATTCCTTTAGCCGCATAAACTCCAAAGTCACGGCTCTGTCTGTTGCCGGAATTATCTGTATGGCGTCGCCAGTAATGCCGGATTCCTTAAGAGAACATCTAATAACATCTGTTATTGCTATATTGGAGCGAAGGGCGTCGCTTCCGCCTTTTAAAATAACGGCATTACCGCTTTTAAAGCAAAGCCCGAATGCATCCGCCGTCACATTAGGACGGGACTCGTAGATAATGCCAATCACTCCCATGGGAACTCTGCGCTTTTCTATGCAAAGGCCGTTCGGACGCTCAAAGCGCTCCAGCACCTCCCCGACAGGGTCGCAAAGCTCTGCCACCTGCTTAAGCCCTTCCGCCATCCCTTCTATTCTTTCTTCTGTCAGCCGCAACCTGTCAAGCAGCCCCACAGACATGCCTTTTGCCTCGCCCTCCGCCACATCCCTGGCGTTTTCGTCCAGAATCAGGCTTTTTTCTCTCACAAGGGCTTCCGCCGCAGCCTGTAACGCCCGGTTTTTCTCATCTGCAGTCAGCTTTTGCAGCTCGTATTTGGCCAGAGCCGCCGCTTTTCCCAATCCGCTTAATAATTCATTCATTCCTTTTCTCCCGTTTTTGCATTGTCAGACAGCGCTGCCAGGGCCTGCCATACCAACGCTTTTTGTCTTATTTAATAACGCCTGCTTCCGTAATAATCATATCCGTTTTCTTATCGTGAGCCTCCTCCGGCACCTTTTTGGCAATCTGGCATTCAAAGGCAAGGGCTGCGCTTTTCAGAGCCGGAAACGCGGCAAGATAGCGGTCATAAAAGCCTTTTCCATAGCCCATACGGCCTCTTTGCCGGTCAAATACTGCCCCCGGCACAAGAATCAGCGCTTTCAGCGCCTGTGACATCTCCTGCGTAAAGAGCCTTTGCCCGTCAGCTTCCGGCTCTCTGATGCCCTGATATCCTTCCTTTAAATCCTCCATGGAGGTTATCTCATAAAACCGGATATTCATCCCCTCCACTTTGGGCGCAAATATTCTTTTTTCGCCTGAATGAAGAAGTTCCTCCACCAGAGCCGAGGTCTCCACCTCGCTGCGGTAATTCATGTACACAAGGACTGCCTCGGCTTCCTGAAATGCCGGCTCCTGTTTCAGGCGTTCCCTGATTTCTTCGCTTTTCTCCTTCCGTTTAGCAGCCGGAAGACCGTTCCTGTAAGAAAGATATCTGTTCCGCAGTTCCTGTTTCGTGGTATACGCTTTCTCCATACTTTTATCCCCTCCCGCCTTCTGTATCCGTACTTACTTTCCCACCGGCCTCTGCCGCTTTGCCGGCAAGCGCAAGCGCCACTTCTTCCGCCACCCGTATGCCGTCCATCGCCGCCGACGTTATTCCTCCCGCATATCCCGCGCCTTCCCCGCAGGGATAGAGTCCTTTTATGGAAGACTGCAGCCCCTCGTCCCGCAGAATCCGAACCGGCGACGAAGTTCTGCTTTCAATCCCCTCAACCAGCGCATTTTTATCGTTAAAGCCCTTTATCACCCTGCCAAACTGCTCCATCCCCCGGACAAATGCCTTTCCGAGAAAATCGGGAAGTATCTCGTGCACCGGTCCGAATGTCCAGCTCCCTTTGATACAGGGCTTAAAATCTTCCGGTATCAGCGAAGCCTCCGTCAGCGCAAAACCCTCCGGTATCAGTAAAGCCTCCGGCTGCGCGGGATTCCCCAATGCCGGTGATGGATTTCCCTCATCTTCCTCTCCCGCAGAGGGACGTCCCTCCATCCTGTCGCAAACCTCTCCCCAGAGCGCCGCTCTGTAATCCCCGTATCTCTCCACGGGAATTTTCCCGCCTCCGACCGCAAACGCCCTTCCCTCCAGTTGGCGCTGAAACTCAATGCCTGCCAAAGGATGGTTATCCCCGTAATCCTCTGGCGTAACGGATACTATGATGGCGCTGTTGGCGTTTTTGCCGTCCCGGCCGCTGTAGCTCATACCGTTTACCGCAAGCCTGCCCGGTTCCGAGGAAGCGTTCACCACATACCCTCCGGGACACATGCAGAACGAATACACGCCCCTTCCACGGCTTTCCCTGCTGTCAAAATCAGAATTATCCGGGTTCTCCATATTCACGCCCTCTTTGCAGGGACTTTCCGAAGGGCTGACATTTGCCGTCACCTTGTATACTGCATTTCCCAGCGTCTTTTCCTGCCTGACGCCATACTGTGAAAGGTTGATGAGCTCCTGCGGGTGCTCCACCCGCATCCCCACCGCAAAGGGCTTAGCCTCCATTGCAATGCCTTTCCCATACAGCATGGCGATGGTATCTCTCGCGCTGTGCCCCGGCGCTAAAACCACACAGGAGGTCTTTAAATGTTCTTTCCCGTTAATAACAACACCTGTTATTTTCCTGTTTTTATCAATTTTCTCACAGACAATATCCGTTACCTTTGCCCGGAATCTGACCTCCCCGCCCATTGCAAGAATTGCATTCCGCAGGTTCGCAACCACCCTGCTTAAAACATCAGTTCCGATATGGGGCTTATGGTCATAAAGGATTTCCGGCGGAGCCCCCATCTTTACAAAGAGCGAGAGCACCTCTTTATTTCTGCCGTATTTATCCTTTACCAGTGTGTTTAATTTACCGTCGGAAAAAGTGCCGGCGCCCCCTTCGCCAAACTGTACGTTGGACTCCGTATCCAGCTTCCCGCTCTCCCAGAAAGTATGTACCGCTTTTGTTCTTTTCTCTACCGTCTCTCCTCTTTCAAGCAATATGGGACGAAAACCGGCGGACGCCAGCATATAGCCGCAGAAAAGTCCCGCCGGTCCCGTTCCGATAATCACCGGCCTTATCTCTCCCCGATAATTTCTTACCGGAAAGCGATACTTCTTTTCCTCCCACACAAGAACCTGCCTTTTATCGCATCTCCTGTAAACTTTCGGCTGATTCTTAACCTTAATATCCAAAATATAATTAAAATATAACTTTGGTTTTTTCCTGGCGTCAATGGAACGTCTGACTATTGTTATCTCCGGTGCTTCCTCACATTTGAGAAGCTTCCTGACGGCATCCTCCAGTTCCTTTTGGGTGTGTCCCACCGGAAGCCTGAGCTGGTTAATTCTAAGCATATTCCCTTCCTTCCGCAATCTCCAGTGTGGAACTGCCGGCCGCATTTCTCCCTGCAATGTAACCGCTGCTCCACGCCCATTGAAGATTGTAACCGCCGCATTTCCCGTCCACATCAACCATCTCGCCTGCAAAATAAAGCCCCTTAGTCAGTCTGGATTCCATTTGAAGGGTTATCTCATCAAAGGAAACCCCTCCCGCGCAGACCTGTGCGTTTTCAAGAGGATTCACGCTCTTTATATGTATGACGAACGCTCTGCTGTTTTGCATCAGGCTCCATATCTTATCCCACCCCGCCTCCGCCGCTTTCATCTGCAGTTTCAGGCCGGCCTGCTTTATGAGAACCATGTTGATTTTTTTATTCAATGTGCCTGTCATATAATTTTCCAGAGGCATTTCCTTATGTGTGCCAAAGCGCAGACGGCTCATATAGGCAAACGCAGCTTCCTTCTGGTCAGGGAAAAAATCCACAAGCACCTCCACGTTCTTCTTATCCTTCAGGGCATAAGCGGCGATGTGGCTTACCTGAAAAACCGGAATGCCTGAAATCCCGTAATCGGTAAACTGTACTTCCCCTTCCTCCGCAGCCTTCGCCTCTCCCTCGACAACCAGCGTTATTTTTGCTTTGCATCTGACGCCCGACAATGCTTTCTCGAATCCGTCGCTGCTTCGCAGCGAAGTAAGCCCCGGAAGCAGCGCGCCTACTCTGTGCCCGAATCCTTTCGCCAGCTCATAGCCTGTCAGTCCTTCGCCCCTTTTCAGAGAGGCCGGGCTCCCGCATGCTAAAATCACCTTCTGGAAACTGCCGGCATTCCCTGCGGAGGTTTTTACCTCAAACAAATTTTTTGATTTATGAAAAAGGGCTTCTGTAATTTCCGTCTCCGGCATCACCCTGACTTTTTTTCTCTCAAGCTCCATGCGCAGAACGTCAAGCACCGCAGACGCCTGCTCCGAGTAAGGGTACAGATAACCGCTCCTGTTTCTGACCATCAAACCCATGCTCTCAAAAAAAGAGATGGTGTCCCATACGGAAAATACCCGGAACATCCCTTTTAATTTTTCTCTGTCATTACAATAATACTGCTCCACGGAAAACTCCAGGTTCCCCAGATTGCATTTTCCGTTCCCTGTGGAAAGAATCTTCTTCCCCACTCTGTCATTTTTTTCAAACAAAGTGACTTCCGCACCATACTTCACTGCTGTAATTGCCGCCACCATGCCGGAAGCGCCCGCACCAATCACTGCCACTTTCATTTTACTTTTCATGATTTCCTCTCTTTAAGCCAAAACGATGTTGTAATAACCCTAGCTTGAATAGGATTCAAGGAAATTATACAATCCTTTTTCATTCTCCACAAACTTCATATTTAAAATTTCTTCCTGAAGCTTTTCCGGCAGATTCTCCACCAGAATGTCCGTATTCATATAAACATGAGATAAGCTGTAATCATAAACAACCACATAATGATTCTCATTCAGGAGAAAGAATCCTTTTTCCGTATCTATGCGCTCATAGCTTTTCCTGACAACCACCCTGTCAGGCGAAAAGGACACAAGCTCCATAAAAGTGAACCCCTGCTCTAAATCGGTCAGAGAAGGATTTGAATTATACTCGCCGATTTCAGCTGCAAGCCTGTCCCTGCTTAACCCCATAAATTTATCAGGCGCCGTCTCCTCCGCTTCCACCGTCTCGCCGCTGAATACGTTATAATCCTGAACCACATAACGGGTATTTGCCGAAAAAACCGGCTCTTCAATCATTGCCACCGGCGCTGTGTCCTCCGGTTCTTCCTCTGTTTCCGGCAAAAGCCCGCTATTTTCTTCCTCCGATATCCGAAGAATCTGTTCACCGGGATAAAAAAACTCCATAATGGCGATATTGGAAGCAAAACCGGCCGCAAACATAGTCAGAGGATAGATAAAAAATAAACTGATACGTTTTACAAATTTCATAGCATGCACACCTTTACTATTTCTTTATAAACAGTATCAGCAAAAAGTTTTAAATTATACTTTACATGTAATGCAAACGCTCCGAAAGTTTCATCAAAATCCACCCTCCGGCCATTTCCTCCAGTTCTTCTTCCCGAAAAGCCCGCGTCACCACCAAAAGAAGCATATAAATAACAATCCCCGCCGCAAGGCAAATCAGCATTGAAAATCCCTGCCCTATTATCGAAGACAGCAGTTTATTTAAAAGCAGGGAAATAACGCCTGCAACCGCAGAAATCACAATGGTAAATACAAAGCTTTTAATCCACTCCTGCGTATATCCGAAAAGCCGGCTTATAAGAAACAATCCTGCTCCCGCCACCAGAACGTGAAATAAAATAACAGACGTAATCACTCCCATCATCCCAATCTTTGCAACCCTGATTAACAGTATGGCCGCACCGATATGGATAAGCAACGCGCCCGCACCGACGAATACCACGTAATTTTGCCTTCTGTTTTTTAATAAGATTTCCATAAACAGAGCTCCCGGCACATAAAAAACCACTATCAGGCTTCCTAACTGCAGCCAGGGAACCGCCTGACCGGAATTCCCCTTAAACAGGAGGCTCAGAATATTTTCAGAAAACACGGCGAGAAATACGGCAGCCGGTATGGCAACCGCCGCGCACTGATGAGTGAAAATTCCCAGCCTTTCTCTTGCAAATCGCTTTTCCTCTCTCTCCAGTATGGCTGAAACGCGCCTAGGAAACACGCAAAATAAACTGATGACTCCGCATATGAGGCCGATAACCACCAGACACTTACCATAATACATTCCCCATGAGCTGGTAAGGGTTCCCACAGCTTCTCCCGATGAAAAATACAGATACTGGTCAAGAAGCGGCAGAACATGGAAGGTCAGATAATACAGGCAGTACATAAGCCCGGTTCCCAGAAGCATCCTGAAAATATAAAGTCCCGATTCCTGGTTGCGCTGCAGCTCCCGGTCGGCCATCTTTTTAGAGCCTCTCTTAAAAACGGCATATAATACCAGCGCGTGGAGAAAGCAAAAGACGGAAGCCGCCAAAAGACCGACGCAGGCTCCCATTGCCCCGTAAGAAGCCGCATAATCCGCATTTTTAAGCAAGGCGGAAACCTTACTGCCATAGCTGTGCAAAACCGCCGCTCCGGTCAGCCCTCCTGCAAACAGAAAAAAAGTAAATAATATCTGAGAATGGATTGCCGGGATTCTGGAACCGTTTCCCTGAAAATATCCCCTGAAAACGCCTGTCAGAATAAAAAAGACAATCGCCGGCGCCATCACGCACAGGGAAAGCCCGGCAAGCGGAATATGCATAACCTTTTCCGCAATTGCAAATCCTCCGAAGATAAACAAAACGCTAAAGAGCGCGCCCACAGCCGCTCCGCAGATAAGCGCAAGGCGCAAAGTCTTTTCCGCACTCTTTGCCTGCTCCTTTTTCATCCGGTATCTGACGTGGAAAGCGACAGCCTCTGACAGGCCGTACGAAATCGTACCTGCAGCCACAAAAAAAATCTCGTTTGCCGTGCCGAAATAGGCAAGACCTTTATCTCCTGTTATATACCCAAGAGGGATTCGGAAAACAAGGACAATAATTAATGCAAGCTGTGTAATGATTGTGTAATTGTCTTTTTTCGGCGAAGCCGCTTTTCTTCTTATCGCGTTCATAAATACTCCATCAGTTTTCTCTCGTAATTCCAAGGGCTGCAAGCACCTGCTCCTGCTTTTGTTCCATTTCTTTTGCCGCTTTCTCCTCCACGTGGTCATATCCGCAAAGATGGAGCATACTGTGGGCTACAAGAAATGCAAATTCTCTTTTTGTGGAGTGCCCGTATTTATCCGCCTGTTCCCTGACCTTATCGGCGGAAATAATAATATCGCCCAGAACCAGTTCGCCGCTTTCCGGCTCAAAATAATCCGCCTCGTCCGTCTCTACCGCGTCAAAATCCGATTCTTTTTCAAAGCATATCATAGGAAAGGAAAGCACGTCTGTGGGAGCGTCCACCCCCCTGTGCTGCCTGTTGATTTCATGGATACCCTCATTATCCGTAATCAGAAGATTTACCTGCGCTTCATAGGGGCAGTTTTCCTCCATGAGAGTTTCCTCCATAACGTCCGCCGCCACCTTTTGAATATCAAACCCGAAATCCGCGCCAATTTCGTTTTCTATAAAGAAAGCCATCTATCGCCTGTCCTCCTTTGTGCTGCAAAATCCGTCCCCATGCCGATATTCTCTGCCCCGGTTCAGGAATTCCGCCGTGGATTTCCATGGGAACCGTTCCCATATGCATTTCTGCTCCTGCGTTTTTCGCTGCGCTTTTCCTTTTCTTCGTAGTCCTCATAGGCCTTAACGATTTTCTGCACCAGAGGGTGCCGCACCACGTCCTTGCTGCTTAAATGACAGAAAGAAATCCCCTCGATGTTCCGCAGAACCTTCGAAGCCACATCCAGCCCCGACGCCGCGCCGGGCATCAAATCCTTCTGGGTGGCGTCGCCGGTAATAATCACTTTCGAACCGAAGCCTATTCTGGTCAGAAACATTTTCATCTGAGCCGGCGTTGTATTCTGCGCTTCGTCCAGAATAATATAGGCATTGTCCAACGTGCGTCCGCGCATGTAGGCTAAAGGGGCGACCTCAATCAGTCCCTTTTCCATATTTTTCAGGAAGGTTTCCGCCCCCATTATCTGGTGGAGCGCGTCGTAAAGCGGACGAAGATAAGGGTCAACCTTGCTTTGTAAATCTCCTGGGAGGAAGCCCAGCTTTTCGCCGGCTTCGATAGCCGGACGGGTTAAAATAATTCTTTCCGCCTCCTGATTTTTAAAAGCCGTTATAGCCATGGCCATGGCGAGGTAGGTTTTACCCGTTCCCGCCGGCCCTAAGCCAAACACAATCATATTGTTGCGGATGGCGTCCACATACTGCTTCTGTCCCAGCGTCTTGGGCTTGACCGGCTTGCCCGACACCGTATGGCAGATACAGTCCTTATCTATTTCAAGCAATACGTCCTCATTGTCTTCCATGCTCATAGCGATTGCATAATCCACATTCTGTTCCTCTATCTGGTTTCCTCTCATCGATAATTCCGTAAGCTCATTAAGAACCGCCCCGGCCTTTCTCACGCCGGGAGCGCCGCCGCTTATCCTCACTTCCCCGTTCCTGTCCACAATCGTTACCTTAAGCTGTCTCTCCAGCTTTTTGATATGGCCGTCGAACTGTCCGAATACCGCCTGCATGGCCTGCACCGGCATCCTTATCACTTCTGAAATATCTTCCATTTATCTCTCCTGATAATTACCGGCTTTTTGTCTGCGCTAATCCGTAATCTGCAAATCGGAAAGCTCCTCCCCATCGTCCTGTCCGGTTTCAAAGCCGTCTTCCGTCTGGGAAAGCGTTGTCCGCCTGGACATACCGGTTTTTTCTACCGCCAGAAAATCCACATTCATTTTCCATACTGCGGAAGCTTTACTTATTGTAACATTTTTTTCTATAATTTGTACCCCTTTTTCCTGTAAACTTTCTATAAAATTTTGGATTTTTACCTCAAAAAGCTCTTTTACCTCATCCCTTGTATAAACTTTTTCCTCAAGGGCATATTCCCTGACGATGTCCCTTCCAAAATATACCGGAAGGTAGTAATTTTCAAACAGCCTTAGCTGCGTTTTTTCCTCCACCACGTCGTACATCTCATATTTTTTCCCGAAATCCGGCATTTTAATTTTTTTTGTGCCAAGCATCAGAAACGGATACTTTTTTTCATTCCCCGAATATTTTTTTTCCTCATGCTTTTCCCCTATTTCCTCTTTCAGGTTGTAAAGGCATCTGAGCATGATATCGGCGTCCGCCACACAAAAATCATAACGTTTCACCGTCCCGTCCTCGTTCATAATGGGAACGCCGCCCTCCACCAGAATATCCCCCCTTGCCACCGTCATTCCGGCCGTCACCTTCGGGACGCCGCTTCTTGTGACAATGCTTACAATTTCGCCTTCTTTTCCGGCTACCAGGTCCATTCCCTCCCCGGAAATTCCATCCGTCTCCTTATCCTCCGCCATAATTAAATCATTTTCCTTTACTCTGATAAGAAGCCTTGTGCCGTCTATCTGTGCGGAAGTCCAGGTTACGATATCAAACTGTGTGCGGATTGCCTTTTCCAGACCTTCAATCTGCACGTCGTCCTTTTTCATCCCCACCTCTATACCGCTCCGGGAAAGAAAATCCTCAAACACATCTGTGGTCACATAGTAGTTTCCCTCTATCTCCACCGCCCAGATAAACCGGGACATCCAAATCCAGAAGACAAGGCTCCCCAAAAGGCCAAGCAGAAAGATTCTCCGCCGCCAGAGCCGCGTAGAAAGAAAGGGCAGCCCATAACGTCTTGTTATGACTACCCTTGTACCTGTTTTTCTGGTAATGCCCCTTAACCGGTAAAACCCTTTCAGGCTGATTTTCATAGCATAGTAATCACCGTGGTTTTCAACGTCCCATAAAAATATATTGTGATGGCTGCAAAGATTCATGAATCTTTCCGGTGAAAAGCCAAAAACCCTGATGGCAAGATATCCCTTTATGTAACGAATAATCTGTATCATACCGCACCTCAAATGTCTTTTTTGGTTTTCCTCGCATATCAGGATAAATACCGGACGGATTCTATCCATCCGTTGATTTTCATATCCTCATTGGTATAATAGACTATCGTCAGCCTTTTTCCGCAGATTTCTATCTTGCAGGTTTTTCCCTGCAGAAGAATCACCGTGCTGGTATATTCCAGAATTCCTTTATAATTTTCCACAAAGGCGTCCGTATTTCCTGTCAGGGTGATGATGGACGCCCCTAAAAGAGAATCCTTGGGGAGTTTTAAGGACTCCACCATGAGCTCCCTTCCTGTAACCTTCTTTTCCCCCGCCCGTTCCTCTCTCGTCTGATTCCAGTTGCTTTTATACTTATTTTTGATTTTCTTTCTCATATCATACTATATGAGAAAAAAATCGGGGCTATACCTGTTTTGCTGTTGCATTATTTCACAATACCTATGATAACCTTTCCCCCGCTTTTTTTATCTTTCCCGATGGTATAAGCGGCAAGAAGTCTTTCCTTTGCCGCCCGAAGCTTTTCGGAATCATTGGCGTGGAGCCATGCCAGCACGTCGCCCTTTTTCACCTGCGCTCCCACCTTCTTTTCAAGCACAATTCCCACGGACAAGTCGATGACGCTTTCCTTCGTTTCCCGTCCTCCGCCTAATATCAGGGAACAAATCCCCACTTCGTCGCAGACAAGCCTTTCCACATAGCCGTCTTCTTCTGCAAGAACCGGTTCCACCATCCGGGCCCTTGGCAAAAGCTCCGGCTCGTAAACCATTTTTTCGTCGCCGCCCTGAGCCCTTATAAACTCCGCCAGCTTCCGAAGCGCCCTTCCGTCTGCAACAGCTTCCTTAAGCATTTCGCGCCCTTCTTCCTCTGTCTTTGCCGCGCCTCCCATAAGAAGCATATAAGACCCCAGCGTCAGACAAAGCTCCGTGAAATCCTCCGGCCCGTTACCTTTCAGGGTTTCGATTGCCTCCTTTACCTCAAGGGCGTTTCCCACGGCAAAGCCAAGGGGCTGGTCCATATCGGACACTACCGCGGCCGTATTCCTCCCTGCATTTTTACCGAGCTGCACCATTTCCTTTGCCAGAGCAAATGCGTCCTCCTCCTTTTTCATGAAAGCGCCGCTTCCTGTCTTCACGTCCAGAACAATGGCGTCCGCCCCTGCCGCCAGCTTTTTGCTCATGATAGAGGAAGCTATCAGCGACATATTGTCCACCGTAGCCGTCACGTCACGCAGGGCATACAAAAGCTTATCCGCAGGCGCCAGCTCCTTCGTCTGTCCCATAATGGAAATCCCAATCTCATTCACATTCTTAAAGAAATCCTCTGTTGAAATGGCAGTTGAAAATCCCGTAAAGCTCTCAAGCTTATCGATAGTTCCCCCTGTGTGCCCCAGCCCACGGCCGCTCATCTTCGCAATCTTCACGCCGCAGGCGGCTACCATGGGAGTCAGCGCAAGAGACGTCTTGTCGCCCACGCCGCCGGTACTGTGCTTATCCACCTTGATACCGTCAATTGCCGATAAATCCAGCATCTCGCCGCTGTGAGCCATAGCCATGGTAAGATGAAGGGTTTCCTCCTCGTTCATGCCCACAAAATAGACAGCCATCATCATTGCGGACATCTGGTAATCGGGGATTTCCCCCTTCGTATATCCGTCCACCATGAAGTAAATTTCTTCTTTTGACAGAGCTCCGCCGTTTCTTTTTTTCATAATCAGGTCATACATTCTCATATTCTGTCACCTCATATAATAGTTCCGCTTCTGGCTGCAGGCTTTTCTTTTTATTAACAGTGCCTTATATCCGCCTAAAGATACGTTCTGGCTGCTTCTTCCGTCAAATGGAATTTTTCCTGAATCTTACTCAGAATAATACTATCTGCAATTTTCAGTTCTTTTAATGTGGATACCATGGCTGTTATCCCTTCTCTCCTGCCTGCCTTCCTGCCGGCCTTTTTGAATCCCTTTCTCCTCCACACCCTTACTCAAATTACACATAAGAGACACCTCACTCTCCAACTTCTGCGTCATTTTAATGTTAAAATTTCCTTCCAATATCCGGCATTTATCCTCTGCTGCTTTCTTTTCTCCGTCACTTGTGATAAGGTTCCCCCTTTATAATACGATAACTCCGGTATATCTGCTCAAGCAGAATCACCCGCATCAGCTGATGGGGAAATGTCATATTGGAAAAGCCAAGCGCCTTATCCGCCGCCCGGGATACCTTTCGGTGGAGCCCCAAGGAGCCGCCTATGATAAACTGGATATGGCTCTTTCCCTGGACTGCCAGACGGTTCATCTCCTCTGCAAACTTAAGGGAATCCGGCTGCCACCCTGCAATTTCAAGGGATATAACGTAAGCGTCCTCCTTCACATGCTTCAAAATCCTGTCGGCCTCCCGCTCTTTTATCTGCTCTTCCATAGCCATGCCGGCGCCTTCCGGCGTTTTTTCATCCGCCACCTCGATAATTTCCAGACTGCAATACCTTGAAAGCCGTTTTTCATATTCCAAAACGGCTTTCCTGTAAAAATCCTCTTTTATTTTCCCTACGCAGATAAGGGTAATTTTCATTGGCCCCTCCGTCCCCCGTGCCTTTGGACAATTCCGGCATAGCCACACTCTTTGAAGCCGGAGCGCCGGCATGCCCGCACGCGCTCCGTCCGCTGAAACATTTCAGGCATCGGCATCTTCTGAACCGTCGCCAAAGCCGTTATGGAAAACCTCCTGAAAAATTTCCGTGTAAACCTCCTCCACCAGCCTGTCCAGATACGCTTCGTCCAGATTTACAAACTGCTTTTGAATGGCCTTTTTCACATAATCAATTCTCTGAAAATACTTCAGCTCCTCCTGCTCTCCTGAAAGGTCGAGCAGGCTGTCAATCTCTTCTTCCTTAAGATTTGAAATGCACCACTTTTTTATTTCTATCGTCAGGTTGTTTTCTTTTCCCGCTTTCTTCTTAAAAATCTTTGAATTTCTCATGGAAATAGCTCCCATGATAATAAAAAGAAGGAAAAGCACTCCCATAACGCCCGTAATCATATACTTGTTACTCTGCAGCGCCGCCACATTTATCACATCAAAAAATATCAGCATTACGGCGATAAATCCAACGCCGCCCACAGTAAGAAGCGTATACCCGGATGTCCTGTTGTCCTCCGCCTTCTCCTCATTGTTCACATAAACCGGCTGATACTTCGGGCGGGGTTCTTCCTCCTCAAACTGAAAGTCTTCCTCCGATGCCAATGTATCGTCACCGTTTTCATTCAATGCCTGCATAAGAGGTCCGATATCGGGATGAGTATGTATAACGCCTGATATTTTAAAGCTGTCCTCTTCACCGGACGCCCCGCCTATTGGCAGATTCTCCACCAGCTCACATCCGCAATCCACACAAACCTTAATTCCCTCCACATACTCGCTTTTACACTTTGGACACCATGCCATATCCCATACCTCCTTCGTAATCCCCTGTTAATATTTTACTACGGAACAGCCATGGTTTCCACTTCTTTTTCTTATTTTTCTAACCTCTGTTTCTATATGCCCGGAAATCCTCTAATGAAAAATCAGGAAGCAAATCAACATACTTAAGGGCTGGTGAAACAAATATATCCAGATTGTCCTGCTGCCTGCCGCAGACAGGACGGGAATCCTGTACCGGGCATATTTTTGCCATGTGATATGCTTCGCAAATATCCGGTTAAAGTAAAAACCTCAAAAGTATAAAAACATCCATGGACACAGCGGAAAATAATCGCTCGAATAAAATCCCTCGTAGGGGAAACCAAATGGCGTGAGTATTTTTATAGCATACAATAAATCGGGAACCTTTATTTGCAGCAGGCCGGGAATTCCAATGTGACCGGATTGTATCCGCCTGCATAAAAGGAACAGTAAGAAACTGATTGCCATTCCGCAGGCGGCAGGGATTTTCTTTAACATCTTTTCCAGAGGAAACATGAGCAGGACCATGCAGCCCATAAAATTTAATATCCCGAACCAAATTGATTGTGAAGGAACGATTATCAGAGTGATAAATGAAATCAAAAGCCCAAAAAGATTAAACATTATCCCGCGCCGCAAATTCTTTTCTTTTCCCCATACCCATACAAAACCGGAAATAAAGATGAAGGTCCGGCATATCGTCTGCTGCCAGATATGGATTCCCGGAAGGCCGTACCATTCAGGATATTTTCCATACACGATATAAACATCATATAAAAAATGAAACAATACCATATTGATTATCGCAATTCCTCTTATCCCGTCAATCAGGCAGTACCGTGTTCTTTCTTCCATAGTGTCGTCCTCCTTTGCTGATACCACAATAACAGGCTTAAAACAGTGTGGAGGCTGATTGGAAAAATTACACGTCTGGACGGAAAAATTGAAAATCCGCAGGGCTCTATTTACTTTTTTCTATGTTGGATAAAAACAGAAGAATGCTTGCATGAAAGACGCCATTGACACACCCGGCATTCAGACTGCCATGATATTTTTCGACAATGCGCCGCACATTTTTTAGGCCGTATCCATGTTCATTTTCCGGCTTAAAAACAGAATGTTCATTATGTATAGAGGCTTGTCCATGACTGCAATTATTTTGAATATTAATGTAAAGAAGTCCTCGGTCATATTTCATTAAAATTTCCAAATGCGGATTTGGTATATCTTTCAATGCGTTCAGTGCATTATCCAGCAGATTACTTAAAATCACATTGATGTCAAATGTTGAAATTTCAATTTGCTCCGGTATCTGAACCTTCCAGGATATCTGGACATTTGCCTTTTGGGCTTTTCCTATCATATAGTTTAAAATACTGTCGATACGTTCATTGCCGGATGACACAAACTCCTCTGTATTGTCCATAAAGGCCCCCATATCTGAGAGATATTTAAGGGCGGCGGCCTTATCCCCGGAGGATACCAAATCGGACAGCATTTTAAGATGATGTTTCATATCATGTTTTAATGAACGTATATTTATCTGCGATTGGCGTATAATTTCAAACTGGTTTTCGTACATGCGGATTTCCTGTTCCAGAATTTCCCGCTCCCGCTCTCTTTTTGACATGTTCCATTTTTCCAGTGCGATTTCCAGAATGAAAAATATCGCCGCCGCTGTTCCTGTGCCGATTAAGCATTGTTCATTTTCTACAAAAATGTTGTGGAAGCAGGCTTTTGAAATAATCCGGTTCAGCCCCCAGTACAGGATTGGCAGCAGCCAGGCGACGGCAAGACGTATGGCGGTCTTTCCGCGAAACAGAAATACCGCGCCGGATAAGAATATCATTTCAGTTAAAAACAGATTTGTATTTGCAGCAGAAAATTTTTTTGAAAGAGGAAGCAGCCTTAAATAGCAGCTAAGGATAAAAAAGGTTGCAAATATAATCGCCGCGATTTTTTTGTTCACGCGGTATGCTCCGATACAGTTTATGCAAAAGCGCATAAGCAGGAAAATATGTATCAGGTCAATCACAAAAATCGCAATATAAGACAGCAGCAATAAGCTCATCCCTTTCCATAAAGCTTTGCCAGACAGGTTTTCATAGGTTTTCTATATCTTTGGCTTATTGGCAGGATAGTACCGTCTGTCATTTGAACAGCGTCATATCGGTAAATGGAAACATAGGAAGAATTTACAATGTATGATTTATGGATTACCCAAAATCCTTTGCCCTTTACCTGCCTTTCCACTTCCTGCATGGTTCCATAAAAGGTTGTTATACCGCCATCGGTATATATGTCTATTTTCTTTCCATTACAGGCAAAATAGGAAATCTCATCCAAATACAACCGCTGTATGAATTTCCCTGTATGAAAGAAAAAATCATTTTTCATAAGATGATTCAGCCGTATATATTTATCTAAGGTTTCATCAATATTCTTTTGCTTAACGGGTTTTATGAGGAAATCAAGGGGTCTGACCTGAAACAGGCTCATTGCATAGGTTTCTTTAGCGGAAATATATACGATACTGATTTTTTCATTTCCAAGCTGCTCTCTAATCTGCTTTCCGACCTGGACGCCGTTAAGCTGCACAAGCTGAATATCAAGAAATATCAAATCATATTTGTCTTTGTTTTTTATCGTCCAAAACAAGGTTTCCCCTGAATAGAATACTTCTGTATCTATCTGCAATGCCTGGCGTTTTGCATAATTTAAAATCATATTTTCAATATCAGAGCAAGTACCAATTTCATCATCACATATCGCTGCCCGTATCAATATAATTACTCCGTTTCCTGCGTCTTTTATTCAGCAGGCTTTTCCGCTTCTTCGGCCGTCAGCCCCTTGCCGCATTCCTCCGCACTATTTGGCGTCTGCTGGGAAAAACAGGCAGGGCACGCCGATATTCACATTTTTATTGGGGTGCATCCAGATATAATTATCAGGATTCGTCGTTTCCACCAGAACCGGTCCATTCCCTTTCTTATCCCGGTTCTTGCTCATATAAATCCATGAGCCGTGTTCCGCCGTCCCGTTCCACTCCTTGGAGTTACCGTCAGAGTAGATATTGGTCATATAAAACTCTCCGTTAATCAGCCCTGCCGAATAGCTTCCAATCAGATTGGCGTTATACCCCTGATTTCCCTTTACGAGAGACATATCATAATCATAGTGCTCGGAGCCTTCCCCGTCGGGCAAATCATTCGCCCAGCTTCCCGTATACTGATGGGCGGTATATAAATCGTCCGTATTTTTCGTAAAATGGATATGAAAATGAATCCAGGTTCCCTGGCCGCTTCTCACACCGTCCTTCCAGTCGCCGTAATAGTATCTGTTATCCGAATACACGGCAATACCCTTTCCGTTCGGCCTGCCGTTCCCGTCCAAATCGCCGTAATAGTGAAAATTATTGGTTCCCTTAAGGCTGTAAGACATTGCAACATAGTGGTCGAGATAAACAAGGTCGTTGATTGCCTTCTGGTTATTGTCCGCCCAGTAAGCCATCATATCCCGAAGCTGTTCGTCCTTATGGAATTCCACCTTGCTGTAATCTTTCTTACCGGGTTTCATTGCTTCTCTCACAGGCGTTGGGCTGGCTAAAGGTACAGTGTTTTTCTCCGAAGAAGTTTTCTCTGAAGGCGTTCCCTCAGGAGAAGCGCTCTCCTGCTCATCAGCCTCCTGTGAATCGCTATCCTCATCCTGTCCGTGTTCTTCCGTCTCCATAAATCCCGCGCTGACCGGCACGGAAGAATCCGCATCCTCCGCCCCCTTGTTTTCATCCGCATAATCCATAATGCTCTGCTGTAAATCATCGTTCCCCTCGTCCGGGCCTTTGTCGGACTTTTTCAGATTATTCACAATCAATGTGATGGCAAGAATGATAATAATAAGCGCAAAGGGAACCACCGTCACCAGTATCCTTGATTTTTCAAAGCCAAAATGCTCGTCGTCATCATCGTCAAATAATTTTTTCATTTTTCCTCCCAGCTCCGTCTGATTTGTTTATATTATAAAACAGATTGTTTAATTTACGGGGAATAAATTATTAATTATTTCTTATTTTGTGGGGATGTTGTTGGGGGTGGGACGCCGGAAAAGGCGGGTTGTCCTTCGTCGCCGCGCTCTCGCTCAGATAAAAACGTAGCGGTGGTAAGTTCGCGAGCTGCTGCCGCACCTCGTGACCTCACTAACCACCGACGTTTTTATATGGGCTCCTTAAGGACACCCCGCCTTTCCCGGCTGTCTCTCGCCTCCACAAACACAATCCCGTTCAAAAACAGCCAGCTACGTGAAGCCAGCCGACTGCTAAAAAGTAACCAGCCATAGACAATAAGAAAGCGCCGACATTATTCCCGCGAGCAATGAGTCAGGCGGATGCGGAGCAATACAAACTTTGTTTGATACATTTGACTTACAGGAGCTTTGCCGATGAACGGCTCAAATGAGAGGAAGTATCCTTAAGGAGCCCTTATAAAAACGTCGGTGCTTAGTAAGCGGGCTGCCATGCAGCCCGCGAACTTAGCATCCGCTACGTTTTTATAGAGCGAGAGCGCGGCGACGAAGGATACTTCCCCTCATTTGAGCGTCCCTCCGCATCTCTCCGCACCTTCTCCCTATTTTCCCCCTCTCAGATACTCGTCAATCCCTTTCGCTCCCGCTCTTCCGGCGCCCATTGCAAGGATAACGGTAGCCGCGCCCGTAACCGCGTCTCCGCCGGCGTATACCCCTTCCTTGGTGGTCTTTCCGTATTCTTCATCCGCAACAATGCATTTCCACTTGTTTACCTCAAGTCCTTCCGTTGTGGAGGAAATCAGCGGATTGGGAGATGTTCCCAGGGACATGATAACCGTGTCCACATCAATCGTAAACTCGGAGCCGGGCACCTCCACAGGACGCCTTCTGCCGGAGGCGTCAGGCTCTCCAAGCTCCATCCTGATACAGGTCATGCCCTTTACCCATCCTTTTTCATCGGCAAGAATCTCCACCGGATTGGTGAGAAGGTCAAAAATAATCCCTTCCTCTTTTGCGTGGTGCACCTCCTCCACACGGGCCGGAAGCTCTTCCTCGCTCCTTCTGTATACGATATGTACCTCGGCGCCAAGGCGGAGCGCCGTTCTTGCGGCGTCCATCGCCACATTTCCGCCGCCTACCACCGCAACCTTTTTGCCGCGCATAATCGGTGTAGGCGACTTCTCGTCAAAGGCCTTCATGAGATTGCTTCTGGTCAGATATTCGTTTGCAGAAAACACGCCGTTTGCCTGCTCGCCGGGAATCCCCATGAATTTGGGAAGGCCCGCGCCGGAACCGATAAATACCGCGTCGAAGCCTTCTTCCTCCAGCAGCCCGTCGATGGTAACGGATTTCCCCACCACCACGTTTGTCTCTATCTTAACGCCTAAGGACTTTACGTTTTCAATTTCCTTCGCCACAACCGCGCTCTTGGGAAGACGGAATTCTGGAATTCCGTATACCAGCACGCCGCCCGGCTCGTGGAGGGCTTCAAAAATCGTCACCTCATATCCAAGCTTTGCCAAATCTCCCGCACAGGAAAGTCCTGCCGGGCCGGAACCGATTACGGCAACCTTTTTCCCGTTTTTCTCCGCGCTGCACTGAGGCTTAATTCCTTTTTCACCTGCCCAGTCCGCCACAAAACGCTCCAGCTTTCCGATGGAAATGGGCTCTCCCTTGATTCCGCGGATACATTTCCCCTCGCACTGGCTTTCCTGGGGGCACACCCGCCCGCACACCGCCGGAAGTGAGGACGCCTCGCTGATTACCTGATAGGCTGCCTCCACATCGCCTTCCTTTACCTTCTGTATGAAGCCGGGAATATCAATAGCCACCGGACAGCCTTTGACGCACTGTGCATTTTTGCAGTTAATGCATCTTTCCGCTTCTTCCATCGCTTCTTCCATATTATAACCAAGGCATACCTCCTCAAAATTGGCGGCACGCACCTTCGCATCCTGCTCTCTTACCGGAACCTTCTTTAATACATCCATCATTTGTCACCTCCGCAATTTCCACAGCCTCCATGGTGGGTATCCCCCTCCTTTTCTTTGAGGAAAGCTCTGCCCTCGGCTGTTTTATAAATCTGCTGACGCTGCATGGCCTCGTCAAAATTCACCTGATGACCGTCAAACTCCGGCCCGTCCACACAGGCAAATTTTACTTTTCCGCCTACCGTCACACGGCAGGCTCCGCACATGCCTGTGCCATCCACCATAATGGGATTTAAGCTGACAATGGTGGGCAGTTCTAACTCTTTGGTCAGCTTGCAGACAAATTTCATCATAATCATAGGGCCGATGGCAACGCACACATCGTAGCGCTTTCCCTCGTTTACCAAATCCGTGATGGTCTGTGTCACCATTCCGCTTCTCCCATAAGAACCGTCGTCCGTTGTTATGTAAAGATTGCCGGCAGCCTCCTTCATCTCCTCCTCGAGAATCAGAAGGTCTTTCGTCTTGGCGCCCACAATCACATCTGCGTCGATTCCCCTTTCATGGAGCCATTTCACCTGGGGATATACCGGCGCAGTCCCCACGCCGCCGGCCACAAACAGCATTTTCTTCTTTTTTAATACTTCCAAATCCTCCGAGATAAATTCCGACGGGCATCCTAAAGGCCCGACAAAATCATGAAAGGCATCCCCGGCCTTCAAGGCGGACATCCTCTGGGTCGCCGCTCCCACGATTTGGAACACTATCGTTATCGTCCCCTTTTCCCTGTCATAATCGCAGATGGTCAGAGGGATACGCTCTCCGTCTTCGTCGGTTCTGACAATTACAAACTGCCCGGGTTCACATGATTTCGCCACTCGTTTTGCTTCCACCACCATATAATAAATATTGGCGGCAAGCTCTTTTGCTTCTACTATCTTATACATTTCCTGCTCCTTATAAATTTAATAGATTTTTAGTTCAGGGGAATTAATCCCATCTTTCCGTTTTCATCATAAATCAGGCGGTTGGGCGCACCCGTATTTACCTCCACCGCGTAAAGACGCTCCGTCTTTGTCTGATTTCCACTGTTATCCTCCACGTACTCATTCAAAATATAATAATAACCTAAATTGGGAATTTCCACAATAGAATCATACTTAAATACATATTTTCCCTCTATTCCATAGGAATGCCCCTGCAAATCCGACAGCACTCTCCGTCTATACAGCGCGTCCACAATGATATTCACCGCCCTTGTCACTGTGATATCCGTATCCAGGGTGAGAGAATAGCTGCGGTTTACAATTTCGCTGGAAACACCCTCCTCTGAAATCGCCACAAATTTGAAATTGGTTCTCCCCAAAGGCATTGCTATGGGGCCTGTATACTGCTGGCTGTAGGCGTCGGGCGTGGCGCCGTTTGTGGTATAGTATACGGTTCCTCCTTCCGGCACAATCACCTCGATTTTAACCGGCGTGTCGTAATCTCCGCTGGCAACGGGAACCTCCGGCGCGTCGGGCACGGAAAGGTTAATCACGTACCAGTTTCTTGCCGAGTCGCTTCTGATTCCATACTCATTGATAAAAACAGCCGTAACCTGATAATCGCCGGATTCCAAAAGCAACGGCGCTGTGTAAATCCGGCTCCTCTCATCCGGTTCGCTCCCGTCCAGGGTATAGTAAATCGTTCCGGCGGTATTGGCGCTGAGCGTTAACGTAACGACCTCGTCATAGCTTCCCGATTCATACCCGAATTCTGGCGGAAGCGCCAGAAACTGCTGAAAATGGTTGACAATCTCACTGTCTGTACAGGAAATGAGCAGCTCGTTGATATCCTCATATCTGTCTTCTTCGTTATAAATATCTATAATTCTTTCATATAATTTTTCTTTGTCTTCATACTCAAGATATTCCTTCCCCACAAGGGTTAAAAGAATATCCGCAGCCCTCTCCTTATCCCCCGACTGGTAGCAGTAATCCGCTTCCAGCAAAACCAGCTCCGCAATATCGCTGCGGAGCCCTCTGGCTCTTTCCAGACATTCAATTGCTTTTGCATAATCGCCGCTTTCCGCATACGCTCTGGCTCTCCGGGTCTGGTAAGGGACGGAATACCCGCGGTACATATACACAGCCGCAAAAACAATAACCAGTGTGGCAACAATGAAAGTAACCAGGCTGACAAGCACCCATTTTCTGTCCTTCCACCGGTTTTCTACCGGCAGCCCGCGGCTTTCATCCGTCTCTCCCGCCACTTTCCCGTCCTTCCTGTTCCGGGCGTTTTTCCCCTTTTGGAATTTTTCCGCCCGGTTCTTCCCTCTGATTCCTTCCGCCAGATTAGAGAGCGTCTCCATTATGCTGTTTTCAATTTCAGGCTCGAAATCGGGAACCATCTGGATTTCCGTCCCGCAGGTTTCGCAGTAAAGATGGCCCTCTTTTATTTCACATCCACAATTAGGACACTTCATATTATTCTCTTTCTACGGATTCTAAACAGTTATGGAGAAGCATGGCAATGGTCATGGGGCCCACGCCTCCCGGAACCGGGGTGATGGCGCTGCACAAAGGCTCCACCGTATCAAAATCAACATCCCCGCACAATTTGTTATTCTCATCTCTGTTAATGCCAACGTCAATAACTACCGCGCCCTCTTTTACATACTCCCCGGTAATCATTTTAGCCCGTCCCACCGCCACAATCAAAATGTCCGCTTCCCGCGTTACTTCTTTTAAATTTTGAGTCTTAGAGTGGGCAATGGTGACGGTTGCATTTTCCCGAAGCAGTAAAAGGGCCATGGGCTTTCCCACAATGTTGCTTCTGCCAAGCACCACGCATTTTTTCCCTTCTATGGAAATACCGCTTCTTTTCAGGAGCTGGATAATTCCAAGGGGCGTGCAGGATACAAATCCCGGACGGCCGATACACAGATTTCCCACATTCTGAGGATGAAAGCCGTCCACATCCTTAAGCGGTGAAATCGCGCTTATCACTCTGTCCTCATTCATATGGGGCGGCAATGGAAGCTGCACTAAGATGCCGTTTACATCCTCCCTTTCATTCAGTTCCTCCACAAGGGCAAGAAGCTCCTCCTCGGCGGCGTCGCCGGAAAGCTCATAGGAAAGGGAACGGATACCGGTATACTCGCAGCCGCGCTTTTTATTTCTCACATAAACGGTGGAGGCCGGGTTGTCTCCGACCTGAATCACGGCAAGGGTTATCTTTTTACCCTCTCCCTTAAGAGCCTCCACCTTTTTCTTTATTTCATCCTTTACCTGTAAGGAAATCTCCTTACCGTCAATTATCATTGCCATAAATTCATTCCTTCCTTAAAACAGCCCCGTAATCACGCCCTCGTCGTCAACGTCAATGGCAAAGGCCGCCGGATTTTTGGGAAGCCCCGGCATGGTCATAACGGCTCCGGTAAGCACCACCACAAAACCGGCTCCGGCGCTGACATAGGCTTCTCTTACGTTTATTCTGAAATTTTCCGGCCGCCCCAAAAGCGCCGGGTCGTCGGAAAGGGAATATTGCGTTTTTGCCATGCAGACCGGCAGGTTGCCGAAGCCCAAATCCGTAAGGGATTTCAGCTGTCTGCGGGCCAGCGGAGTATAATCCGCCCCGGCCGCCCCGTAAATTTCCTTTGCCACGGTTTCAATTTTCTCCTCAAGGCTTACGTTATCCTCATATAAAACCCTGAAATTGCTCTCTTTCTCTTCCAGAACCTGAATTACCTTTTCCGCCAGGGCCGTTCCTCCCTCTCCGCCCTTCTCCCAGACCTCGGAGACGGCGAACTCACAGCCCTTCTTCTCGCAGAATTCTTTTACAAAGGAAATCTCCGCCGGGGTGTCCGTGACAAAGCCGTTTAAGGTGACAACCACGGGCACGCCGTATTTTTGAAGATTCTCCATATGCTTTTCCAGATTTACAATGCCCTTTTTCAGCGCGTCGAGATTCTCCCCGGAAAGCTCCGCCTTTGGAACGCCTCCGTTGTATTTTAAGGCGCGGACGGTGGCCACAAGCACCACGGCGTCGGGTTTCAGATTCCCAATCCGGCATTTGATATCAAAAAATTTCTCCGCTCCCAGGTCGGCGCCGAAGCCCGCCTCGGTAATCACATAATCCGCCATCTTAAGGGCTGTCTTTGTGGCGCGCAGGGAATTACAGCCATGGGCGATATTGGCAAAAGGGCCGCCGTGAACCAGCGCCGGGGTATGCTCCAGGGTCTGAATCAGATTGGGCTTCATGGCATCCTTTAACAGCGCCGCCATAGCGCCCACCGCCTGCAAATCCGCGGCAGTCACCGGCTCGCCTTTGTAATTATATGCCACTACGATTCTGCCAAGCCGCTCCTTCAAATCCTTCATGTCACAGGCAAGGCATAAAACCGCCATGATTTCCGACGCCACGGTAATCACGAAATGGTCCTCCCTGACAGTCCCGTCAGCTTTGGCGCCAAGTCCCACCACCACATTGCGCAGAACCCTGTCGTTCATGTCAAGACATCTTTTCCAGACTACCTGCCGGGTATCAATCCCCAACTCGTTCCCCTGCTGGATATGATTGTCAAGAAGCGCCGCCAGCAGATTATTGGCGGAAGTAATCGCATGAAAATCCCCCGTAAAATGAAGGTTCAGGTCCTCCATGGGCACCACCTGAGCGTAGCCGCCGCCGGCCGCTCCTCCCTTGATGCCAAAGCAGGGGCCTAGGGAGGGCTCCCGCAGGGCAATCACCGCCTTTTTCCCTAATACGCCAAAAGCCTGGCCAAGTCCCACGCTGGTAGTCGTCTTTCCTTCCCCTGCCGGCGTTGGATTGATTGCCGTCACTAAAATCAGCTTCCCGTCCGGTCTCCCGGAAAGCTTTTCCATATATTCTTCGGAAAGCTTCGCCTTATATTTCCCGTAAAGCTCCAGCTCGTCTTCCTCAATTCCAAGCTTTGCCGCAACCTCCGTAATCGGTAAAAGCTCCGCCTCCTGAGCAATTTGAATATCCGTTTTCATCCCATGCCCTCCACAATCTACAATGATTCCTCTATGTACTGTTCAAACTGTTCCTGGCTCATCAAAACCTTTCGGGGCTTCGTCCCCTCCTCCTCGCCTACCACGCCGGCCTCGCATAGCTGGTCCATAATCCGTGCCGCCCTGTTAAAGCCAATCTTAAACATTCTCTGCAGCATGCCGATAGAAGCCTTGTCCTTTTCGATGATAAATCTGGCGGCCTCCACAAAATACTGGTCCTTCTCCCCGCCGTCGCCGGAGGATGCGCCCGCGCCGCTCCCCATGGTGGTAATCTTTTCCTGAATATCCGGGCTGTAAATATTCCCGAGCGTCTGATTCTTGAGAAACTCCACCACGTCCGACACTTCCTTGTCGGAAACGAAAGCGCCCTGGACTCTGGCCGGCTTGGTGTAGCCCTGGGGATAAAAGAGCATATCGCCCTTTCCAAGAAGCTTTTCCGCCCCCACCATATCCAGTATGGTTCTGGAATCCGTGCCGCTGGATACGCTGAATGCCACACGGCTTGGCATATTGGCCTTAATCAGCCCCGTGATGACGTCCACGGAAGGCCGCTGGGTGGCAATCACCAGATGAATCCCCGCCGCTCTTGCAAGCTGCGCCAGACGGCAGATAGACTCCTCCACTTCTCCGGGGCAGACCATCATGAGGTCCGCCAGCTCGTCCACGATAATGACAATCTGGGGCATCTTCGCCGGAGCGTTTTCGTCCCCCTTATCCTTCATGGCCTCCACTTTCTTATTATAACCCTTTAAATCCCTTACATTAAAATCGGCAAACTTCTGGTAGCGGTCGGTCATCTCGGCAACGCCCCACTGAAGCGCGCCCGACGCCTTTTTGGGGTCTGTCACAACAGGAATCAGAAGATGGGGAATCCCGTTATAAACGCTGAGCTCCACCACCTTGGGGTCAACCATAATCAGCTTCACATCATCGGGGTGGGCCTTATACAAAATACTCATTATGAGCGTATTGATGCAGACGGATTTGCCCGAGCCCGTTGCGCCGGCAATCAGCATGTGGGGCATTTTGGCGATATCCGCCACCACCACCTTGCCGCCGATATCCTTTCCCACCGCAAAGGCAAGCTTTGACGGAAAGTCCTTAAATTCCTTACTTTCTATCAAATCCCGGAGAGCAACCGTCATATTTTCTTTGTTAGGCACCTCGATTCCCACGGCCGCCTTGCCGGGAATAGGCGCTTCGATACGAATATCCGTAGCCGCCAGATTCAGCTTGATATCGTCGGAAAGCCCTACGATTTTACTCACCTTAACGCCCTGCTCCGGCTGCATTTCAAACCGGGTAACAGACGGACCCTGGCTGATATCCGTGACGGTTACGCGCACACCAAAATTCTGCAGAGTCTGCTGCAGCTTTTGTGCCGTTTCCTTCAATTCTCTTGCGGAATCGCCGCCGGCGCCCTTTTGCCCTTTCGCCAGCTTACTGATAGGCGGAAATATGTATTTTTTAGGAACTACCGGCTTTGCCCCTGCCCCGGACGCCGGATTTCCTGCCCCCGCGCTCTGCGCCAAACCTCCTCCGGCGGAAACCGCCGACGTTTTACCAGCCGGATTTAATCCCGGCGCCGCTGCCGCTGCTTTACCACCCGAACCTAAGCCCGCCGCCGGATATCCTGCCACTTGCTTTCCGGCGCCGGATACTGCTCCGAAAGCGCCCTGCGGCTCCGGGAAGCTCCCGTCATCCGGCTCCTCAAAATCCTCAGCGGGAATCGCCCCGGTTCCTTCCTCTTCCATGGACGCAAACACGTCTGTGATTTCGGAAAGCTCGTCGTCTCCCTCTGTGCCCGAGCCTGCTTCCTCAAGATAAGCGCTGTTAATCCTGATATTGTCAAAATTGAAAGCTTCGCTCTTACCCATCTCCTCCTGCGCCGGATTTTCCGCCGCCAGCTCTATCTGCTCGTCAAAATCAGTCAGGTTGATTTCATGCAAATCGTCCCGTCCCCTGCTCTTTTCCTCTGCTTTGCCGGTCAGCGCGGTATCTAACATCACTCCGGTAACCTTTTTATCCATACGGAGAATCTTTTCGTCCTCGCGCTCCAGGGCTCTTTGCTTTTTTTCTTCCTCTTTGCGTCTTCGCACTTCCTCCTGCTGCACTCTGCGCTCCTTTGCCCGCTCCTGCCGGTAGGCCCGCTCCTCCATGGAACGCTCGTAAACCTTCCGGCCGCCGGATTTCACGCCAGACACAAAGGATTTTTCCGTCACAACCACAATGGCAATAATGGTCGCCACCAAAAGCACCAGCACCGTGCCAATCATTCCCAGAAAACGGCAGCTAAAGTAAGCCAGGGAACCGCCGATTACGCCGCCGCCGCTGTGAACATCGCTGCATCTTGTGTAGATTTCCTTTATCTGGTAGCTTTCCGCCGCCTGGGGCGCGCCCGTAAACAAATCGCACACAATTCCCACAATCAGAAACAGCAATACGCCCGCCACCAGCTTGCGGGCGGCGATGGGACTCCCGCTGTTTACCATTCCAAAGGCAATCATAAGGAAAATAACCAGCGGCATCACATAGGCCGTCAGGCCGAAAATGCCGAACATCACGTTACTGAGGGTATTTCCCACAACTCCCGCAATGCCAAAATTGCATACAAATAAAAAGGCGGCAACCGCAAACAAAATAATCAGAAAAATTTCATTTCTGATTGCCACGTCCATTGGTTCACTTGTTCTTTTATTCTGATAAGCCCTGCCCGAGCGGCTCTTTCCCTTGCTGCTCTGGCGGCTTCGCCCTGTGCTGCTTTTCTTTGTCTGTGCCATACCAAAAACTCCCCCCGGTATCCCGGGTACTTTGTTTTTCATCCCCAAAAGCCTGACCGGCATTTTAAGAATCCCATATAGTATAGCATCTTCATTCACCCTTGTCACCAACAAACGATATTTTGTATTGAATTATTTATTATTTTGCTTTGTCTTTTTCTTTTTATCTATCATTGCATGCAGTTTATCCATGGCCTTGCTGATTCCCCCCGTTTCATTGATGATGCCCTCGGCAACCGCCTCCTCTCCCACAAGAATGGTTCCCACATCCTTTGTGAGCACGCCGGTTTCCATCATCAGCTCCTCGAACCTTCCTTTGTTGATTTTACAGTGGCTGCACACAAAGCCCGTAATCCTGTTTTGAATCTGCCGGAAATAATCGAATGTCTGGGGCACCCCAATCACCATCCCGTTCATCCGCACAGGATGGATTACCATGGTTCCCGTGGGAACAATGAAAGAATAATCCGTGCTTACGGCTATGGGCACGCCGATGGAATGGCTTCCTCCCAGCACAAGGGAAACGGTGGGCTTGCTTAAGGAGGCAATCATTTCAGCGATGGCAAGACCTGCCTCCACATCGCCTCCCATGGTGTTTAACAAAATCAGCACACCGTCAATATTTCCGCTGTCCTCAATAGCCGCCAGCTCTGGAAGAATATGTTCGTATTTGGTGGTTTTGGAATTGTTGCCGAGATTGTCATGCCCCTCCACTTCGCCGATGACGGAAATCAGGTGAATGGTATGGGATTTTCCATTCTTGTCAAGGGTAACCTGACCAGTTTCTTCGATTTTTTCACTTCTATGCTTTTCTTCGTCTATCTTCTTATCCTTATCTGACATACTTACACCTCTTTTCTGCTATAATAACAAACGCCGTCGCGCCCCGCAGGCCGGTTTATTATAAAAAGACTGCATAAGCAGCGTTTATGCATTGCCTATGCAGTCTCATTTAGTATACTTCCCTGTTATTTTTTTATGCATCAGAAGTCAAAATCATCGTTTTCTTTAATTTTATAGTCAAATTCGTTTTCATCCGGGAAATCCATCAAATCGTCAACCTCTTTCAAATCAAAATCCATTTCCCGCTTCACGTGTTTTTTCGGTCCCGGGAGAGGATTCTCGATATACTTTATCCTTCTGCCGTCCTCCGTGATAAAGTAATCGTCCTGTTTTTCCTCCGCCGGCGCTTTGCCGGCTTCTTTATCCGGCGTTCCGGTATTTTTCACAGCGCCCTCCCTTTCGTCTTCTTCCGCCGCAGCCCTCCGGTTCCTCTTTCCAATAATATTGAAAATCCACTGGCTGGCAATCCCTGCCGTCACCGCGCAAAACAGCCAGAGAGGGAGGTAAATCCCGAGGGAGTTTCGGATACAGATTACGCCCAGATAAAACCCCATCACAATCAGGCAGAGCCTGCCGAAGTTGTTCAGCCCCTTATTCCTTAAAGGCTTCTGCAGACAGCCCAGAATCACCAGGACAACCGTCCAGTGAAGCATATAATAATTTTCAGGGCAAACCACAAACACCGTGTTCATTATCCAGGGCGACAGAAGCAGAATGCTTCCCGCCGTTATTCCCGCAAGCCGCCCAAACAAAAGGCTCATCCCCACGAAAAAAAGAAGCAGCCACAATATCTGCAAAACAAGCTGATAAACGCAGACTGCCTCCGTTTTGTTTCCCACAAACCGCAAAAGCCGGGACAAATTTTCTCCATAGCCTGTAGACAGCCCGGCGGACAGTACTCTTTCGCTCCCGCCGGTCCGTATCATGGCATATTCAAAATATCCGTATGTATCGAGAACCGGCTTTTCGGAAAGCCCCAGAAAACCGGCAAGCCCTTCGCCGCTTCGGCTTAAGAGGAAATAGACTGTCCGGCTTGCTATAGCGGCCAGTATCCATATAAAATTACAGATTCTCCATTTTCTATTCATCCCAGTTATGGTACACTGACTGTACGTCGTCGTCCTCGTCCAAAAGGTCCAGTATCTTCTGCAACCCCTTCAATGCCGCCTCGTCCGTAAGCTCCACATAATTCTGCGGAATCATGGTGACTTCCGCGGAGACAAAGGAAATGCCGCTGTCCGCAAGAGCCTGCTGCACTTTGTCAAAATCATCGGGGGCAGTCAGCACCTCGTAGCTGTCCTCCTCCTCGGAAAAGTCTTCCGCGCCGGCGTCCAGCGCCAGCATCATAAGCTCGTCGGCATCCCCCTCATATTCCTCCTTGTCGATTATCATTTGTCCCTTTTTGTCAAACATGAAAGAAACACAGCCGGGCGTGCCCACATTGCCGTTTCCCTTTGTGAAAGCGTTCCTCACATTGGCTGCCGTTCTGTTCTGGTTATCCGTAAGGGCGTCCACGATAATTGCCGTTCCGCCCGGGCCGTATCCCTCGTAGGTCACATATTTGTAATTAACGTTCCCCACGTCCCCGGCCGCTTTCTTGATTCCCCTGTCAATGGTATCGTTAGGCATGTTGTTGGCTTTTGCCTTTGCAATTACCTGGGCCAGCCTGGAATTGTTGGAAGGGTCAGCCCCGCCTTCCTTTACCGCTACCGCGATTTCCCGTCCGAGAATTGTAAAAATTTTCCCTTTGGCCGCATCATTTTTTTCTTTCTTATGCTTGATGTTTGCAAATTTTGAATGTCCTGACATTTTTTCCTCCATCCTGAAAGCCTGTTTCATTCCCGCAGCCTACTGCGGTTCTTTTGCTTCTTCCTCTGAACTTCGCACGTCCTCTGCCTCCTTTTTATCGGGAAGCCTTTTTACAAGAACGCTCTTTATCATCCGGTTTTCAACCTGCATGATTTTAAATTCATAGCCGTCCACGTTAATGGAAAACTCCTCGTCTTCCTCCGGAATCTTATCCATTTTGGAAATCATAAAGCCGTTTAAGGTGTCAAATTCCTTTTCATTAAAGGAAATATCAAACCGCTCCTCCAGCTCCTCTAAAGGCGTGATTCCTTCTATTATATACTCGTCGGCATTTCCGGTCTCCTCGATATGCTCCTCGTCCTCGTCATATTCGTCCAGAATATTTCCGACGATTTCCTCAAGGATATCCTCCATGGCGATTAGCCCTATTGTCTGTCCGTACTCATCCACCACAATCACCATCTGCGTCTTGGTGTGCTGCATACTTTCAAACAGAGCGTCTATATTTTTCGTCTCCGGAACAAAGGTGGCCTCTCTGAGAAGCCCCGGAATCTCCGAAACCGGCAACCCCATATTCCCCTCCTGCCTGTGAAAGCGCATGGCGTCCCTGAAATGAAGAATACCGATAATGTTATCCAGATTTTCCTCAAAAACCGGAAAACGGCTTTTGCTCTCGCTGAGCATGTAATTGATGGCGTCGCCTAACGTCATATCCTTATCAATGCCAAGAATATTGGTTCTGTGGGTCATGATATCCTGGGCTTCCTTGTCGCCGAACTCAAAGATTTTTGTAATCATCTCCGCTTCGGAAGCCATCAGCACTCCCTGCTCGTGTCCTTCATTGACCATGGATATGATTTCCTCTTCCGTCACATCCTCCGCGCCCGCATCCGCATGAATTCCGAAAATCCGCAGAACCCCTCTGGCTGTAACGGATATCAGGCCGGTTACCGGGCTGAATATTCTGGTGATATGATAGATGGGATTGATACAGGCAAAAGCCCATTTGTCGGCATACCGAACGCCCAGCTTTTTGGGAATCAGCACCCCGAAGGTAAGCAATATGTAAAGCAGCACCGCGCCGGAAAGAACCACCGCAATAACGGAAACCGCTGCCGGAGAAACCGACATGCCCTCCAGCTTCTCAAAAACTCCCTTTTCCAGAAGCTTTCTGGCGACACGTCCGAATACCCCCAGAAAAAACGCCCCCATCACCAGATTGATTAACGTGACCACCAGCTGGACAGTATTGATATACTGCCCCGGGCTTATGGTGATTTTGTAAAGGCGCTCCGCCTTTTTGCTTGACATAAGGGCAGCTCGCGAAGCGCGCTGTCCGTTGTTTGACATAAGGTCAGCCCGCGAAGCGTTCTGTCCGTTGTTTCCCTTCTCCTTAAACTGCTCGGAAAGCTCCTTTGCGTTTAGCTCCTTGACCGCCTCGCCAAATCCATAAAACAGCATGTCAATCAGAAGCAACGCGAAAAAAAAGATACAACTGGCCGTAGGCCCGCCATCGTCCATTTTTATTTCATCTCCTATTCCGGTACCGCAGACGCCCTCCGGTACACTCGTAAAATTCCACATTAAACTATATCATCTTGCGCTCTTATCGTCAATACTATGTATCCAGTTCCAGACTGACCATAAGACCGTGGTTTACCCGCCGCATAATATCCTCGTCCAGATGGCATACCTTATCCTTCAGCCTTTTTTTGTCTATCGTGCGAAGCTGCTCCAGCAAAACCACGGAATCCTTAACCATATCGTATCTTCCCGCATTTAGCTCTATATGGGTGGGCAGCTTTGCCTTATTCATTTTAGATGTAATCGCCGCGCAGATTACAGTCGGGCTGTGTCTGTTCCCCACGTCATTCTGGACAATCAGGACCGGACGCACTCCGCCCTGCTCAGAACCTACAACCGGCCGCAAATCCGCATAGTAAATATCCCCTCTTTTCACTTTTCAACCCTTCTTTCCAACAGGATATTTTAATAATAGGTAGTATAACCGTATTGTCAGAAGGTATTCAAACGGGTCTAAAAATTCTGATAATCCTGACCGCAGATAAGTCCGCCCTTTCGGTAATAGCGCGGCACCCGGCTGCCAAGGCAGCAGGCAAATTCATAATTAAATCTTCCTGACATCTCCCCGGCCTGCTCCATGGTAATCTGTTCGTCTCCGTCCCGCCCTATCAGTGTGACAATATCCCCCTCCCGGGCTTTCGGAATATCCGTCACGTCCACCATAAACTGGTCCATGCATATCCGGCCTAAAATGCCCGCTTTTTTTCCGTGTATCAGTACAAATCCTTTCCCCGACAGGCCTCTGGGATAGCCGTCCGCATACCCTGCCGGTATGGTGGCAATCCGCATTTTTTTCTGCGCCACAAAGGTTCCCCCATAGCTGACGGCTGTTCCGGCTTCGATTTCCTTTACAAAAACAATCCTGCTGTACAGGGAAAGCGCCGGAATCAGGGGAATCCCATCTCTTTTCATCTGGCCGGAGGGCCACAGGCCGTAGAGGGCGATTCCGGCGCGGACGGCGTCCATCGACGCTTCGGGCAGCTCCATAATCCCCGCGCTGTTAGCGCAATGCTTTATGGGAATTTCCCTGCCGCAGCTTTCCTTTATCAGGGACAAAAAATCCCGAAACAGTAAAAGCTGCCTTTTGGCATAGCTCTTGTCGGCTTCGTCTGCCCTTGCAAAGTGGGTGAATATCCCTTCCACCTCCACCCCCGGCGTTGCAAAAGCTTCCTCCACAAAAGAAAGCCCGCTTTTATCCGGCAAAATTCCGATACGGCTCATCCCCGTATCCACTTTAATATGTACTCTGGCTTTTTTCAAAAGCCCGTTTTTCAAATTCTTCCTGTAAATATCGGAAAGCTCCTTTAATGTATCCCTCCGAAACACCGTTATCCGAATTTCCTCTTCTATCAGACGCTCATAGTCATTCGGAAAGCAATATCCCAAAATCAAAACGGGACTCAAAATCCCAGCCTTTCTCAGTGAAAAAGCTTCCTGCGCCGTGGCAACCGCAAATCCGTCCGCCTCCTTCGTCTTTTCCAGTTCCCTTGCAATGGGAACCGCCCCGTGGCCGTAACCGTCCGCCTTCACTACTGCAATTATTTTTGTCCCCGGAGAAAGGTTTTCCCGCATATGCCTTAAATTGCCGCTAATGGCGTCCAGATTCACTTCCGCGTAAACTCTTTCATACTCCTCTTTCTTCATCCTTTTTCCTTCCCTTTGCCTGCCTGATGCCTTTTTTGCTGTGCATTTTGCCGGCTTTTTTTCCGGCTTTCTGCCGTGCCCCGGCTCAAGGCGGCGATACCTTCCGCATCACATCAGGAATGCTTTCGCAGATATCCCCCGCCAGCATCCCGTAGGCTCCCAGCTTCCTTCGGGCCTCGTCGCCCGCCAGGCCGTGCAGATAAACGCCAAGACACGCGCTTTCAAATCCGTTCATGCCCTGGGCTGCCAGTCCTCCGATAATTCCTGCCAGCACGTCGCCGCTTCCCGCCGCCGCCATGCCGTCATTTCCCGATGTATTAAAGAAAATCTCCGCTCTCCCGTCCTCCGCCACCAGTGTCGCCGCGTCCTTTGCCGCCACAATCGCTTTCAGCTCTTTTGCCAGACCTCTGATTATGGTTTCTCTGTCTGCGGGATATTCCACCGTCAAAGCCCCAAAAGCCTCAGATTGCGGATGAGCGCCCTGTACCGAAGCTTCCCGCTGATGCCCGGCCTTTACGAAAGCAGCTTCGGCAGGCGCAGCCATTATCAGGCGCATCAGTTCTCCCGGATGGGGCGTGAGAATCAAAGTATCTTTGTGTCCTCCTGCCATTTCCCAAAGTTCCCTGTGCATGGCAAGGAGGTTCAGTCCGTCCGCATCTATCACCATAGGATGGGACGCGCTCTCCAGCACCTGCGAAAGCAGCTGATATGACGCTTCGCCGCATCCCATTCCCGGCCCTGCCACCACCACGTCCGCCCAAAGCAGCGCCTTTTTTACCGCTTCTTCGTCCGGCTCCCCCTCAAAGGAATACAGCAGCGCTTCGGGAAGGGATTGCTGGACGATTTCCCGGTTACAGGCGGGGGTTATGATTTTCAGCATACCGGCGCCGGTTCGCAGAACCGCCTTTCCGCATAAAAGGCAGGCCCCGCTCATATCATGGCTTCCTGCAAGAAGAAGCACTTTCCCAAAGGTTCCCTTATTTCCGAAGGGACTGCGCCCGGGTAAAAGCTTCGAAAGCTCTCCCTTTTCATAATAAAAGCCGGAAGGAATCGCTTCCCTGAAAGCCGCATTTGGGATTCCGATATCCGCCACCGCAAGCTCCCCCGCATACGCCCTTCCCGGATAGAGGAGGTGTCCTCTTTTGGCAAAGGCAAAGGCTACGGTGAGGTCCGCCTTTACCGCGCATCCGTAAATTCTTCCCGTATCCGCGCAGATTCCCGAGGGAATATCCACGCTGCAGACAAACGCCCCCCGCTCCTTTTGACGGTTGATTTTTTCTATTGCTTCTTTAAAGCTTCCCGTAATTTCTCTTGACAGGCCGATTCCAAACAGAGCGTCCACTACCATATCATATTCAATATCCTCCGTTTTGCTCAAAATGGAAAACCCCATATTTTTTAATATCCGTGCCTGCGCCCTTGTTTCCGCGGAAAGCTTTTGCAGATTTCCTTCCAGATAAAAAGTAACCTCTGCCCCTATCCGGGACAGAAGTCTCCCTATCGCCAGCCCGTCGCCGCCGTTATTCCCTGTTCCTGCCGCAATCAGCGCCTTTTTGCCCTTAAGCGGTATTTTTCTTTCCTCGAGAGCGCTGACCACGGAAAGCGCCGCCCGCTCCATCAGCACCATAGACGGGATTCCGATTCCGTTTATGGTATACTCGTCGCATGCTTTCATCTCGTCTGCTTTTAAAACATATTCCATACTAGTCTTTCTTTCCGTTGTCCTTTTTATATTTCATATCAAAAATATCAATCACGTCGGCTCCGAAAATATCGTGCATATAAGAATACAGCCCCTGATTCATGGATTCCATTTCCTGCTTTCGGACCAGCTTCTCTTTCAGTTCTTCCTTCACCTGCGCCGCCCATCTGGCAATCTCCGTAATCTCCGCCTCGTTTGCCTTGAGCCTGTCATAGCAGACGTCCATGGTGGCGAGCATCAAATCCATATTGACTTCGTCAATTTCCCGCGGGAGAGAAAGAAGTTCGTCCTCATAGGCGTCGATTTTCTTATTGCAGTCGCCAATCAGCCGTTTGTTATCCTCCGCCTTTTTCTGTGCCTTCCCGTCATTTTCCACGGAAGCCTCCTGCGCGTTTTCCACAATTTCCTGCATCAGGCGTTTTTTCAGCTTTCTGATTTCCTTCACTTCCGTGTTTGCCTTTCCCTGCCTTTTTAACAGCTCGTTCAGCTTTTCCTCCAGCCGCCTGATACGTCTGTCAGGCTTTGCCTGGGTAAACAGCTGGTGCCACTTACTGTCCAGCGTGAGCACCGGTATTCTTTTCCCTGAAAGAGCCTCCTTAAATACATCATCCTTCCTTGCCATCTTATGCCTCCTCGTCCTCTACCCTGTTGACATTGTAGATTAGCTTCATCAGACTGTCGGACAGATGGACGTTCTCCACCTGTATACTTTCCGGCACATTTAAATCCACGTGGGCAAAATTCCAAATCCCCTTGATTCCCCACTGAACCAGCCGTTCCGCCACCCCCACCGCACCGGATTTAGGGATAGTCAGCACCGCGATATCTATTTGATTTTCCTTGATAAAAGACTCCATTTCCTCTATGGGCCGCACCTCCATATTTCTCGTCTTCATTCCGTAAAGTTTGGGGTTGTTATCAAAAATCCCCAAAAATAAAAAGCCTCTCCGCTCAAAGTTTATATAGTTGGCCAGGGCCTGCCCCAGGTTTCCCGCCCCAATAATAATCAGATTGTGCGTCTTATCAAGCCCTAAAATCCGTCCGATTTCCTCGTAGAGATACTCCACCTTATAGCCATATCCCTGCTGGCCAAACCCCCCGAAATTGTTAAAATCCTGTCTTATCTGCGAGGCTGTCACCTTCATAATATCGCTTAATTCCTGAGATGAGATTCTCTCAATCCCGTCGTTTTTAAGTTCCCCCAGATATCTGAAATACCTGGGAAGCCGCGCGATTACAGCCTGAGAAATTTCCTTGTTATCCACTTACCCCAGCTCCTTGCTTTCATTAATCAGACAGCGCTTTTGCCTGCTGTAAATGCTTAATTAATAATATATAACAGTGTTAAAATAATGTCAATTCATTGACATTCCCTTTTCCGGTATGTAAACTGGTAACTGTTACTGCAACAGCAGCCGGCGGATAAGCTCCGCAATACCTAATCTGCGAAACGAGGAATGAGATTATGATTTTATCCTGTCAGAATATATCAAAAGCGTTTAATGAAGAAACCATATTAAAAGGCGTATCCTTTCATATTGAGGATTACGAAAAAGCCGCAATTGTGGGAATCAACGGCGCCGGAAAAACCACTCTGCTGCGCATTATTGTGGGGGAGCTTGCCCCGGATGAGGGGCTTGTAACGCTCTCCAAGGGCAAAACCTTCGGCTATCTTGCCCAGAATCAGAACGTAAACAGCGATAATACCCTTTATGACGAGATGCAAAGCGCCAAGGCCGATGTGATTGCCATGGAGGAAAAAATCCGTGAAACAGAGCTTTCCATGAAACGGGCGTCCGGCCATGAGCTGGAGGAGCTGATGGAAGCCTATTCCCGGCTCACCCATTCCTTTGAGCTGGCGGGCGGCTATGCCTACAAGAGCGAAATCACCGGCGTACTCAAAGGGCTTGGTTTTACGGAAACCGATTTTTCCAAACAGGTTTCCACCCTCTCCGGCGGGGAAAAGACCCGGACCGCGCTGGGAAAGCTACTTTTATTAAAACCTGATTTAATTATTCTGGACGAACCTACCAACCATCTGGATTTGAACTCCATCGCCTGGCTGGAAACTTATCTTTTAAATTATAAGGGCGCCGTTCTCATCGTGTCCCATGACCGCTATTTTCTCGATAAAATTGCGGGGAAAATTATCGAAATCGACCAGACCAGGGCAGCCTCCTATACAGGCAATTATTCCGATTACGCCGTAAAAAGAGAACAGCTTCGAAACGCCGCCCTGAACGCATATTTAAAACAGCAGCAGGAAATCAAACACCAGGAGGCGGTTATCGAAAAGCTGCGCTCCTTTAACCGGGAAAAATCCATCAAAAGGGCTGAAAGCCGGGAAAAGCTGTTAAAGAAAATGGATGTTCTGGAAAAGCCCACCGAAGCCGCCACCGATATCCACATGACTCTGACCCCAAGAGTGGTCAGCGGTAACGACGTCATGCATATAGAAGGGCTGTCCAAGTCCTTTGGCAGCCGGCAGCTTTTTTCGGATATTGACATGGATTTAAAACGCGGGGAGCATGTGGCCGTCATCGGCGACAACGGCACCGGAAAAACCACCATCCTGAAAATTATCAACGGGCTTCTTGACGCGGACGCCGGAACTATCACTCTAGGAACCAATGTACATATCGGGTATTATGACCAGGAGCACCATGTGCTGCATATGGACAAAACGCTGTTTGATGAAATTTCCGATGAATACCCGTATCTGAATCAGACGGAAATCCGAAATACCCTTGCGGCTTTCCTTTTTACAGGAGACGACGTTTATAAAAAAATCGGCGATTTGAGCGGCGGGGAGCGGGGACGCTTATCTCTTGCCAAGCTGATGCTCTCCGAAGCCAATTTCCTGATTCTGGACGAGCCTACCAACCATCTGGACATCACCTCCAAGGAAATTCTGGAGGACGCTTTAAATTCCTATGAGGGCACCGTGCTTTACGTTTCCCATGACCGTTACTTTATCAACCGTACCGCCAGCCGGATTCTGGACCTGAAAGAGAAAAAGCTCACCGGGTATCTGGGCAACTACGACTATTATCTTGAAAAAAAGGAAGCTTCGGCGAAGGCTCTGCCCTCATGGAGCGTATCCGCCTCCGGGAAAGATTCAGCGCCTTCCGAAAACAAACTGGACTGGCAGGCGAAAAAAGAACAGCAGGCAAAGGCCAGGAAAAGGGAGAACGATTTAAGGAAATGCGAGGAGGCTATTGCCGCTCTGGAAAAAGGGATTGCCGGGATTGAAAGCGATATGCTTCTTCCCGAGAATGCAACCAATGCCGCAAGGCTTCAGGAGCTGGCAGAAAAGCTGGAGGAAATGAACGGGGAATTGCTGGGGCTTTATGAGAAGTGGGAGGAGTTGTCTGTTTAAAAGGGGGGCGCAAAAGCCACGCGCATAAGGCTACATGCTTCCTTAAGGAGCCCTTATAAAAACGTCGGTGGTTAGCGAGGTCACGAGCTGCTATGCAGCTCGCGAGCTTACCACCGCTACGTTTTTATAGAGCGGGAGCGCGGCGACGAAGGCTGCTTCCTCCCCTTCGAGCGTCCCCTTAGCCAATATATAACAATCCAACAAACATCATCAAAGCAGCGTATCAAGCGTTCCCTTAATCGCCTTTATAAAATCAAGACTGTTCAAAATCACGGGATTTTCACAGGTGGAAATCAGGGAAAGGCTTTTTGTCATCTTTCCGTCCTCCACCGTTTTGATGCAGGCTTTTTCAAGCTTATCCGCAAAGGCGGACAGCTCCGGGATATTGTCAAGCTCTCCTCTTTTTCTGAGGGCTCCCGTCCATGCAAAAATCGTTGCGATGGAATTGGTGGAGGTTTCTTCTCCATTCAGATGCTTATAATAGTGGCGCTGTACGGTTCCGTGGGCCGCTTCGTATTCGTAAACGCCGGACGGCGATACTAAAACGGACGTCATCATGGAAAGGTCTCCGTAGGCGGTGGCTACCATGTCCGACATTACGTCGCCGTCATAGTTCTTGCAGGCCCATATAAATCCGCCCTCGGAGCGGATAACGCGGGCAACCGCATCGTCAATCAGGGTATAGAAATACTCAATGCCCAGCTCCTCAAATCTGCTCTTATATTCCGCGTCAAAGATTTCCTGAAAAATATCCTTGAAGGTATGGTCATATTTTTTGGAAATGGTGTCCTTGGTGGCAAACCACAAATCCTGCTTCGTGTCAATGGCATAGTTAAAGCACGCCCTTGCAAAGCTTGAAATTGATTTCTCCGTGTTATGTATGCCCTGAAGGATTCCGGCGCCGTCAAATTCATGAATCAGCTCCCTTACCTCCGTGCCGTCCTGTGCCGTGAACACCAGCTCCGCTTTTCCTTTGCCCGGAACCTTGATTTCCGTATTCTTGTATACGTCCCCGTAAGCGTGGCGGGCAATGGTGATGGGCTTTGTCCAGTTTTTTACATAGGGAACAATTCCTTTAATCAAAATAGGCGCGCGGAAAACCGTGCCGTCCAGAATCGCCCTGATAGTCCCGTTAGGGCTCTTCCACATTTCCTTTAAATTGTACTCCGTCATTCTGGCTCCGTTGGGCGTAATTGTGGCACACTTGACGGCTACCCCGTACTTCTTCGTGGCCTCTGCACTGTCCACTGTCACCTTATCGTCTGTCTCGTTTCTGTGAGCAAGCCCCAGGTCGTAATACTCTGTCTTTAAATCAATATAAGGAAGCAGGAGCTCATCCTTAATCATCTTCCAGAGGATTCTGGTCATCTCGTCCCCGTCCATTTCCACAAGGGGAGTGGTCATCTTAATCTTGTCCATATTTACTCATCCTTTCCTTTTTGTGGTTTTAGTTGAAGCCATTGCGCCATTCGTCCGCCCTCCGCCTGTATCCGGGCAGACATGCGCTGTCACTTGAAAAAATCATACAGCCCGTTTTTAACAATATTATCATATGCGTTGTTTACATGACAAGTGGCCAGCCGCTCCGCTTCCTGCGGTTTTCCGGCCTTGATTGCTTCCATAATGCTCCGGTGCTCCTCATTCGAAGCGCCTCCTCTTTCTCTTGCGGACAGCGTCTTTTTGCGGATTCGTATCACATATTGGTGAAAATCCTGCAGGAGATGCTGCAACATTTTGGAATCGCACGCCTCGTAAAGAATCTGATGGAACCGGTTATCCAGTTCCGCCATTTGCTCCATATGCCCCTTGGAGGCATGAAAGCTGGCGAGATAAACGTTTTCCTCCATCTCCGCAAGCTGCTCCGGCGTAATATGCTCCGTAGCCAGCCGGGCGCACATTCCCTCCAGGGAAGAACGTATCATATAAATGTCCTTCACATCCTTTGCCGTAATGCCGGTCACATAGGCTCCCTTGTTGGGCACAATCTGTATCAGGCCCTCCAGCTCCAGCTGTCGGAAAGCTTCCCGCACCGGCGTCCGGCTTACCCCAAGCTCCTCTCCGATGGCAACCTCTTTTAATTCCTCATTTTCCTTATATCTTCCGTTTAAAATGTCTTCTCTCAGCTTATGAAATACCCTGCCCCTCAAGGAGTATTTGTCGGTCACTTCCTGTTTCAAATCATATTTACTCATTACGTTTTCACTTACTTTCTAATTTTTCACTTACTTCTTCAAGCTGTTCGATTAACTCGCCGTCCGTGATTACCGTCACCCGTCCGTCCTCATACTGCTTATCCACCCATTTTTTGATTTCAACGACCACAGGGCTGGTCTTGTCAAGCTGCTTTTCTCCGGTCAGCTTAAAATAGGTATTAATCCAATGGGCAATTCCGGCAAGTCCCGAGGTATTGGATACGGCGCACAGTACCGGCCTGTTTAAAAATTTGTCCGTATCAAAAATATTATAGATTTCCTCATTTTTGAGAAGTCCGTCCGCATGAATGCCGGCTCTTGTGACATTGAAATTCTTTCCGGCAAAGGGCGTCCTCTCCGGGATATGGTACCCGATTTCTTTTTCGTAATACTCCGCAAGCTCGGTGATGACGGTAGTATCCATGCCGTTCAAATCCCCCTTAAGCTGCGCATACTCAAATACCATTGCCTCCAGGGGCGTATTGCCGGTGCGCTCCCCGATACCAAATAAAGAAGTATTCACACCGCAGCAGCCGTACAGCCATGCCGTGGTAGAGTTCACCACCGCCTTATAAAAATCATTGTGACCGTGCCATTCAATCATCTCATGGGGTACTCCGGCATGGGTATGCAGGGCATAGATAATTCCCTGAACACTTCTGGGAATAACCGCTCCCGGATAATTAACGCCGTATCCCATCGTATCGCAGGCCCTCACCTTAATCGGAATCCCATACTCCTCCGTCAGCTTCATCAGCTCCAGGCAAAACGGAACCACATAGCCGTAAATGTCCGCCCTTGTAATATCCTCAAGATGACACCTTACGCTGATTCCCTCTTCAAGGCACTCCTTCACCACACTCAGATAATGCTCCATAGCCTGCCGCCTGGTCATTTTCAGCTTTAAGAAAATATGGTAATCGGAACAGCTCACCAGAATTCCCGTTTCCTTCATGCCAATCTCTTTGACAAGCTTAAAATCCTCCTTGCTGGCGCGTATCCAGCTTGTGACCTCCGGGAACTGATAGCCCTTTTCCATACACTTATAGACGGCGTCCCTGTCCTTTTTACTGTACAGAAAAAATTCACTGGCACGAATCATGCCGTTAGGCCCACCCAAACGGTGGAGATAATCATAAATCGTCACAATCTGCTCCGTAGTATAAGGAGCCCGCGACTGCTGGCCGTCCCGGAAAGTTGTATCGGTTATCCAGATATCTCTGGGCATATTATGCGGTACAATCCTGTCGTTAAAAGGAATCTTTGGTACTTCAGAATACGGGAACATATTTCTGAACACATTGGGCTTTTTCACATCGTCCAATATATACATATGTTCTTCGATTTCCAGCAGGTTATTTTTCGTGTTCAACGCCACCGGCCTGTCCATAAAAAATCTGTTTTCTTCAGCCATCACCTTGCCCTCCGCTTTCTTTAGTTTAAAACCATGTATAATTGTATACAATGCGCCGGCTTCTGTCAATTACTTAGAGGAAGTAAATTTATTATTTCTGCGGGCAACAAGCCCTGCGGCATGCTTGTATGCACAATTTGGCAACTGCCGCAGGGCTTATAATTCTTTTGGGCATTTATCTGAGCAGCTTATCAATCTGAATCATTCCCCATCCCTGCTTGTTCCAGGGCTCGTTTAAATCTCTGGATGTATATAGAAGCTTTTGTTTTGCCTGATTATTGGTATAAAAAGGACATTTCTGAAGAAGCAAAGCCAATCCGCCTGAAATTATGGGCGTTGCCATGGAAGTGCCGCTCTTGGCAATGTAAGCGTTTCGGTAGGAACGTCCCCTCCGGCTGATTCCGGCATTGCAGGATACGATGTCCGTACCGGGCGCCACCACATCCGGCTTTTTCATGGCATAAGGGCTTGGTCCTCTGCTGGAATAGTCCTCACACAAATGCCCCCTGTCCCCAAAATACCCGCCTTCATGGCAGCCCACCGTAATCACCTGCTTTCGCGCGCCGAGAGGCGAAATTGTCATAGGGTCGGGCCCCATATTTCCGGCGGCGCACACCACAATAAGCCCCCTCTCCCACGCCTCGTCCACCAGCTTTACCAGCTTTTCCATACGTCCTTTGTCCGTATGCTCATCCATCCCAATTGAAATGTTTAAAATTCTGATATCATATCTCTTTATATTATCAAGAATCCACTCCATTCCCTCCGCCATGCTCTCGATATTTCCGTCCCCTCTGTAGTCCAGCACTTTCCCAACTACCAATTTGCTGAAAGGGGCTATTCCTCTGTATTTACCGTTAGATACCCGCCCACTGCCGCACAGACAGCCCGCTACATGGGTTCCGTGCCCGCTGTCGTCATACATATTCTGTTTGTTATTTATAAAATCCCTGAAAGCAATAATTCTATTATCAAAATCAGGGTGGAAAGCCCCCCCGGTATCCAGCATCGCTATGGTTACGCCTTTGCTCCCACAGGAAAAACTAAGCTCATCGCTGCATCCAACCTGCCATCTTACCCGAAGCATAAAAAACTCCCGGCTTTTTTATTATAATATGCCGGGAGGGGTGAACAGTTCGCTTATATATAAAGACCTAAATCTAACTGAATTATTTCTCCTACTTTTTCTACATCATCTATAATCAACGCCTTAAAAATATATGGAATATGTTTTTTCCATTTGGACTATGTGAAAAAATCTCATATTCATTATAATAATCAAGTGAATATTCCAATATAGAATTGGCCAGATTTAACCGTGCCTCCTTTTCCTCCTTACCGCTCTTAAATAATTTGCAGTTTTTCCAGTTCCTTTTGGAATTTGTTTACCGTTAAGTTCTTTTTAGCCGCGGCATATTCCAATGTGATTGCGCCGTCTTTTACCAGCTCGTACAACATTCCGAACTCACCTTCCGCCTTTCCCTTTTTCAGCCCTTTTTCTATTCCTTCCTTTTTTCCTTCTTCTTTTGCAAATTCTTCCCAATCTTTCATTCCCTTACACATATTGTAACCTCCGTCTTCCCGATACTTTTCTTTATTTTTTAAAAGCTTCTTATGACCTGTCAAAACACTGATTGCCGTATAGGTTTCCTCGTCCAGCCTGCTGATTCTTTCCTTATTTTCATCACGGTATTTCATCAGTTCATCTCTGTTCTGAATCCGCTTCATAAAACCTGTCAGTTCACGGAATCCTGTTGTGAATTTACTTTCATCCAGTTTGTCAAAGGTCACCAGATTCATCTTATAATCAGCCACAAACGGCTCGAAAATCTGATTTTCTTTTTCTAAGTCTAACATATCCCTAAGTCTAAGGCAACCGTTATAAGGAATATTTCCGTGATATAACACGATTGTTATGACGGGATTTAGTTTTTCACCGTCTCTTATTCCCGAAAGGAATTCAGCATCGCTTAGTTTCCTCCTGTCATTTTCCGAATTATCCATCTGACTCTCCCATCTTGCAGTCTTGTCTTCCGCCAGATTCTTCTGTCGGAGCAGGCGCAGTTGTTCCCGGTACTGCTTCATATCATATTCAAGACACCGCAAAGGCATGGCCTGATGAACCTTATCCTGTCCCTCTATTCCAATTATGGCGTACTGCCTGCCATTGCAGACACCTTTTACCACATCACGGCTCCTTGTCCCTGTCATTCCCCCATAAATTATCTGGCTACATTCGCTTAATTGTTCCGCAGAAATTGTCCTTTTCCCGCCAAAGCAGCATCCGTTGATGCAGTCCGCAAAAACTTCCGGTATCGCCAGATAACTGCACAACGTATCATTCTTTTTCCCCATTCATTTTCCTCCTGAAATCCTCTCATAAATCTCTTTTTTTAATTTTTTGCTAAAAATTCTTTTATAGAAATACAGGCGATATTACCTGACGGCGAACTGCCGGTTTGATTGCTTGCGGAAGCATTATCCGCAAAAGAATTTCCAATATGTTTTTTAGATATTAACAGAACAAATTTTACCATCACTTAAGTCAGTATTCAATTAACTCATTATAAAAAAGGTGTAAAATCTCTCTAAATAACACAAGATTTTACACCTTTATATCTTCATTATTTCCTGTCGGCCGCTCTCTTTTTCGGTTTCCCTTTATAGAAAAACAACGCAACTGCTCCCGCCAGAAGACCTGCCGCAAGGAACCACTTGGGATGAGGCCCGAAATCTCCCGTATCCGGCGTATTGTCTTTATTGCCGGACAAATCTGTTATCACGGCGCTGCCGTTTGTGACCACCGCCTGCGCATTCACACTGGTATAGCGGTAAATTCCGTAAGGCGAAAAATGATTGGTGGTAAACTGAATATACTTTCCGTCGTCCATCTGGACAACTCTGTGCTCCACAGCCTCAAGCTGTCCGTCCTGGTCTAACGTAACCACATGCAGATTCTCTTCCGTAAGCCCTGCAGGCATTCTGACCTGTATGGTAATATTCTGTTTACCGAGTCTGGTAATCGGAATCGTACCGGAAGCGTCGTAAAGTGAAATATCGTATGCGGAAAGCCCCACAGGACTTCTCCCGCCGTAAATTTCCCCGTAAGCTGCCGAAATCTTCTCCGCGGCTTCCCCGGAATCCTGAATGCGAAGAACATAAGTACCGTCGTCACCAGAAATAGATGCCATTGCGTTTTCACCCTCGGGAAGCACCTGGCTCTGGATGGAAAGTATGACGCCGCTTCCCTCCTCCATTGAAACGCCGGATTGATTATCCGCAAGCTGATTGCCGGATTCAGTGGAAACCACGCCGTCAAATCCGTAGGTTCCAGTTTCCAGTATTGTTCCGCTAAGGTCGCCGACTCCGTCAGGGACGATTGCGCTTCTGATATTATCAAAGGCATAGGTGCGGTATTCCTTATTCGCAAGCCTCTTTGCCCCCTGATTCGTAGTGAGCGCCGGAAGCTTTGTCCCTTTAAACACCACCGTGTCCGTTCCGTTTGAAAGCGCATAAGCGCCAAGTCCCACATCCTCCACGGAAGCCGGAATCGTCACTCCCGATAAAGGACAATTCATAAAAGCCCTGTCCTTGATAGTCTTAAGCTGGTTCCCGCCGTTGACCGTTTTCAGGTTCCGGCAGTTCATAAAGGCTTCCTCGTTAATTACTTCCACAGAATCCGGTATATTTACCGCCGTAATACCCGTATGCTCCTTGAAAACTCCCGCCCCAATCTGCTTCACATTGGCAGGAATATTGACAACACTGTTGCTCCCGGTATAGCCGACCAGAATGCCATCACCCACCACCTTGAAATCTTCACCTTCCTGAAGATTTTCAAGCCATGGAGTCTTATCAAAAGCATAGGGCGCAATATCCGTCACGGAATCTGGAATTGTGACATCACTCAGGCTGTCGCAATGGTAAAAAGCGCCGTATCCGATTTGCGTAACTCCTTCCGGAATCACCACGGAGGTAAGACCTGAACGTGCAAAAGCAAATTCCCCGATTTCTGTAATTCCTTCTTCTATTTCATAAGAGGTAAGGTCGGCATTCCTGTAAAATGCCTGTGACGCTATTTTTGTATTATTTACGATTGTATATTTCGGAAAATCCTTCCCTTTCTGGGCATTATCAACCAGCAGGTTTTCAATTTGCCCTGCCGCCGTATCCCCGGCGGTATCAGCGGGAATTTCGGCAGCATTTTCCATACTTCCCAGGTCAATTCTTCCCGTGCTTCCGCCTAACACCATAGGATATCTGTTATCAATAAAGATTACCGCCCGCCCGGAAACAATGCTGGACTGTCCAAGGAGCGTCTTGTTTGTTATGGTTTCCGTAATTGATTTCAGTTCCGGTGTCGGCGTAGCCTCACCCTCCGGCGCAGCGTCGGGTTCCGTTTCCTCTGAATTTTCAGCATCAGACGTCGGTGTCGGCGTACTGGCCGGTTCCTTAATTTCTGTATCTTCGTCGCTTTCCTCGGGAGTCTGCCCTGTCACGCTTTCCCCGTCAATCACCTGGGAATCCTGCACATCCTCATACTCAACCTCATCCACCTCAGAGGTTTTGCGGGCAGCGGCAAATTCTGCGCCATAAGTTCCCGGCGTAGCCTCAAATTCCACATTCGGGCAGCCGTCAAATGCGCTGTCGCTAATCTGCCCCATGGAATCAGGGAGCTTTACTTTCGCCAGATTTACACAATCCTCAAATGCCTTTGCCCCGATTCCCCGTATTGTCAGGGGAATTTCCACTTCCTTCAGATTCTGACAGTTGGAAAAAGCATATGCCGGAACCTCATAGAGCCCGCTTCCAAGACTCACCTTTTCCAGATAGGGATTTCCCCAGAAAGCATATGCCATGATTTCCGTAACTGTGCTGGGCAGCGTATAAGCTCCCTTTTCACAGGCCGGCATCAACGCATATACCTTTGTTTCATCACTGTTATATAAAATGCCGTTGGAATAATGAAGATAATTGTTATCCTCCGAAACGGACAGGCCCGCAAGCTGACTGCTTCCGGCAAACACACCGCTTCCCAACTTCTTCACCTTTGCGCCAAGGGAAACATTTACAAGCTCCCTGTCGTTACTGAAAGCGGCGGTTTCGATTTCCTCAACCTCGTCGCCCACCGATATCGTCCGCAGATTATCACATTCCGCAAAAGCCCGGTATCCCACAGATTCCACCTGATTACCAATCTCCACCTTAATGAGATTGTCGTTTCCGGCAAAGGCTTCCTCTCCGATACTTTTTACCCCAACAGGAACAGACACGTTTTCATCCGTGCCTGTGTATCTGACTAACTTATTTCCATCCATCTCAAAATCAGATGCAATTGCAACCGCTTCCACATCTGATACAGGTACCTGGGTGACTGCTATTGCCGTAAGCAATAGCAGCGCACTCAGGGATTTTGTAATTTTTCTGTTCATAGGAGCTCCTATGCTGCTTTACTCTTTATTACAACCTTATCCCGCTTAAAGAAAAGCACCAGTGAAATACATGCCATTCCAATAGCTAAAAACCACTTCGGGTGAATCGGGTCACCGGTCTTCGGCGTTGAATCTATGGTCGCTTCTGTCAGATTTGCAGTATCCACATAAATCACATAAGGTGAGAAATGCGTAGCCGTAAAGTTAATGCACGGCACACCGCCTACCGTGGTAAATCTGGTGTTCAAATCCTCCAGCGCTCCGCCTGAAATCGCCGCCATCTTATTATTGCCTGCATACTGGATTAATTCATCCGGCAAAGGCAGCGTCAGATTAACGGAAATTCCCGATGTATCCGCAATTTTAGTTCTTCCCGTAGAATCGTACAAGCTGATATCCATAGGGAAATATTTAATCCTGCTCAAATCCCCGAACCTTGCCTGCAAAGCAGCGGTTGCCGCGTCAGTAGCCGCCTGGTCTTCCGAAACCTTTACAACAAAGTTATCGGTTGCTCCGGTTACCGTTGCTCCGGCCACATTCGTATTGGAAATACCCGGTCTGGACACCTCTACGCTGCTTCCGTTATTTACAGTTCCCGAAGAAGAACCTCCTCCTGAACCGCCGCTTGCGTTCGTATTTGCCGAACCGGCTCCTCCGGTCTTATAGGTCGCCGTAATTGCTACATTTGCCGCCGGCATGGTAAAGGTCGTGGAGGTTGCCGTGGCATCCGCAAAGCCGACTCCGGCTGTGGATGAGGTCCACTTGTCAAATACCTGACCTACTCCCATTGCATAAGCGTTGATTGCCACTACTGCTCCTGCGGGATAGCTTCCGGTTCCACTTCCGCCTGATACGGTTACGGTGTACTTGGGCACATCATTGCCGTTAGCGGGGGTTGCTGTGGGCGCCGCTGTTGCGCTGCCTCTGGGAGATGCGCTGCTGTTGGCGTTGTTGTTATTGTTATTATTGTTGTTGCCGTTTCCACCACTGGGATTAGGGCCATTATTACCGCCACCTCCGCTGGGATTTGGATTAGCACCCCCGTTACCTCTTTCATAAGAGGCCATCACTGTTCTGTTTTCTGTAACATTTTCAAGATTCTTTTCCGGTACCCACCCTACAAATGTATAGCCTTCACGCGTAGGCGCCTGTGGCTTCATAGCGTTCTCGCCTGCTTTTACAGTTTGTGTTCCAATAACACTACCATCATAATCAACAAAAGTTATTACAAACTGTGTCCCATCATTTAAAATATAGGTAGCCATGATATCAGTATCTTTCGTGATACCGCCAGGTGCCAGTTCTTCCAAACTAGGGTCCCAGCCCGCAAACATATATCTATCATGCTTGGGAATCATATCTTCTGTAGGAAATTGCGGATATCGTCCATTCTTAACTTTCTGAGCTTCTCCAATAGTAACATTTCGGTCTAAGCCGTCTCTGAAAACCACAGTCCACTCCGGTTCCCCAAATGTCGGATATATATCCAAATCATGAGGCACACTCTTATATAACTCAGAATCCCATCCCGTAAAGGCAAGAGACGGGTCGCTTAAACAAGTCGGATTTTCCTCAGGCAATTTTGCCGCTTCTCCTGCCAATACCGTCTGTGCAGCGCCAAATGGTATCGGATTATCTTTGGAAGGATAATTGGGCAAATTCCAGAATCTTACAGTATATTCCTGCCCCTTATCAGTCCATGCAATATAATTATTTTCCTTTATACTGTCTATAAGTTCATACTTTTTAAAATAACGATATGCATTTGAGCCTTCAGGACATATAAATTTAACCTGCTGCTGAGCTTCACCAGCAATAGTCTGCTTAAACATATCATCATCCATCCTGAGTACATTTCCGTCACCCTTATATGTAACAGTCAGTCTCTTGGCATCACCATCCTGAAAAGCCCCGGAATGCATTTCTTTCAGGGAACTTGGAAGGATAATATCTCCTAGTGACGTATGCTTAAAGCAATTCTCAGGAATTACATCTACAGTAGTTCCTGATAAATCCACTGATACTAATTCCATACAATCCTGGAACGCCTCCGGCTTTATGGCAGTTACTCCGGCCAGTTCATCAGAACCCAAGGCGTCCGGTCCGGTAATTTCCGGTATCTTTCCTCTGTTTTCCAGACACTCTACAATTTCCAGACCACTGCCTGTAACACGATATAAAACCCCCTTATTATATCTGAAATTAGAAGGTTCCAGACAGTTTATCTGCGTAAGCTGTTCACATTTTCTGAACGGACGCTTTCCTGTATCCTCTAACTTCGAGCCAATGGTTACAGTATTTAAGCTTTCGCATTCATCAAAAGCATAATCATTAAGAAGCGTGCTTCCCATAATATCTGCCGTTTGCAACATCTCACATTCTTTAAATGTGTATGGTTCAATTTCATCTACACCATTAATTAAAATTGACTCAATAAACTTATCTGCACCGACCTTTGTTGTTCCATCCTCTTCGTATACTACATTTCCTTCTTTATCATATCCTGAAAACAAACCTGGTTTGATACTGTTAACACTTGCCGGAATTGCTACATTTAAAGTAGCAGCCAAAAACGCCTGTTCATTTGGCGTAATCGGCGGTGTAATAGCAACACCCTTTTTAAAACTAACAGCCCGGTTAATCATATCAGCATAATATGCCGCACTATTCTCTGGCTCGTTAGTCACATAAGGCAGTTTAGCTGCCCAATCCTTTGCTTCTGTTGTTGTATCTAATTTGTCAAATCTCGGATAACCAACAAGCTGTGCTTCACCCTCATTTGCTCTGGGGTCATAATAATACTGTACCTCAAGATTTGTCGGCCAGCCGCTATGACAGGTAATCCAGATATCATCGGAATTGTCATGATTGATTTTGCTGGTGCCATTCATAGCATATTTGAATGTTTCAGTATCAGCATTTTCTGAATTCAGCATTGCACCCACGAAATACAATTTAGGTTTTTCCTTGTTTCCATCTGGATATAACGTATCACCGCAACCGGTCACCTGTGTCCTGAACGCATCTGCACCAATCGACTGTATTTTCGTTGAATCAGTAAAAATCACTGTGCGTAACTCATGACAGCCTTTAAATGCGTTCGCTCCAATATCTGTCACTGATGCAGGAATAGTTACCTTGGTTAAATAGCAATTATTATTAAAGCTCCCTTCGCCAATTCTCTGAATTCCAAACGCCCCCACACTTTCAGGGATTGCAATAATATCCGGTTGACTTTTATCGCCTGTATTACCGCCTTTTCTATCCAACATATCAAATTTGACCAAATCGCCGGAATCATTTACCTGATAAATGACTTTCGCCGTCCAACCTTCAGGCTTTGCATCAGCGGCGTCTCTTGTATCATGTTCTAACTTAACCCTTTCATACAATTGTTGATTGGGGTATTTGTATGTAACAAAATTATCATTTGCTGTTCTATGAATTTCAGAATCCTCAGGTCCTTCAAAATAAAATGAATCCGGAACTGTATTCCTGAAATTATCCCATGTACTATCCTGACAGTCAGGGTAATTTGTTGTTGTATCCTTACTATGAATTTCCGTAAAATTCAGTTTTGAGCCCGAATCTGTATCAGGCAATTTAACAAACTGAAGTTTCGTACATCCCGCAAACATATCGATATCCAATGTTTCGGAATAACTATTTGGAAATTCCACGCTTGATAAAGAAGTACAATTCCTGAAAAGATGATTGCCAAGATGTTCCAATGATACCGGCAATCCACTCCCCAATAAATTAATTGATTCTAATGCAATACAATTTTCAAAAGCGCAGTCACCTATAGCCTGTAATCCGTCCGGTACAACAAACGTCTTTAACGACTGACAGTCATAAAAAGCATCCTTACCAATAGCACGAACCTGTGCATTCCTTGGGATTGTAACATTTTGTAACTGCCCACAACTGGCAAATGCTCCATTTCCTAAGGTCTCAAGCCCGCTTTTAAACTCTACACTACTCAAAGTCCAACAATGATAAAAGGCATAATCACCTATTCCTTTTATACTGCCCTCAAAAATCAAATTTGTTATGTCAGACCTGTTTGCAAATACCCCTTCGTCCGGTTTCTCTCGAAAACCGCTGACACGCCATCCAACAGTATCTTCTACTATTTTTTCCGAACCAATATATGCAATCTGTGCTTCAATTTTCCAATGAGCACTCTCTGTCGCCGGTGCCCAATTATCATTCCCATAATCGTCCCCTATAATATTGCCACTGGCATCTTTCTTCTTAGGCAAATAAAATAACTGCTCATTTTCCAGATTTTCCCATTTGCTTTTCTGGTTAAAATAGCAGGGGCGGTACACATCGCCCATAAGAGGTTCTACTTTACATTTCATACCCCCAACTGTAATCTTATCAGTTTGGGTTTCATCTTTCCATTGCACTTGCTCATAAACATAGGAATAACTTCCGTCAGCCTCCTGAAACAAATTTGCTGGAACAAGGTCATCTTTTGTTTCTACAACTCCAGTAGTGGCATCTGGTATGTAATTTACTGTATAGTAAAGAAGTTGTCCTGCATCATTTGTTTTCTGCTCATATGTTTTATATCCTAAAAGTTCATCACTGATACTTACCAGACAATATCCACTAAATGTATTATTAGGCGAATACTTTCGGTAAGCTTCCGTAGTCTCCGGAATCACAATGGTATCTTCACTACGTACATTATTAAAATTTAAAATAACAGCACCACGGTTTGAGGCATCAATTTGCGTATAGGCAAACTGAAACATCCCATCACCAGATGTGTAAACAATCTGTTCACTCGCAGAACGTTTTTGTGCATAGGGAACTGTACTGGCATACTCAAATTCAGGAACGCCTGGCTTAATCTCCCCTTCTTCACTTGTAACCGCAACTTTAATCTTTTCTGTAGTGTTGTTAGTAGTCGGATTCGCACTGATATCCGGCACCGGCACCGCCGCCACAGCAATAGCAGATACCATAAGCAGCGCTCCCACCGTCTTACGTATCTGTCTTTTCAGCTTTCTATTCTTCTTTTTTGCGGCGCCTTTTGCCGCTACACTCTTTGCCATTTATAACACTCCTTTTAAGTTACTTAATTCTCTTTGCCACTACTACGAATCTTCCGTCTGTCTGCGAATGGTCGCAGGTTGAAAGAGTCAGCAGGCTGTCTCCATAGCTTGCCGTGACGCCCGTGTCGTACAGGCTAAGCTCTGCCATCTCTTCCATATAAGAATTAAATTCCTCTTCTGAATTTGCATCGATGAACTGATAATACTTGAAAACAAATTCATCTTCGTTGTACACCTGTGAGCGAAATACATACATTACCTGATATGTCGCTTCCTCATATATGCTGTCAAACTGGATAATTGAATGCTTTTCCCCGTAGGACTCCTTTGCGTACTTCTGGAGCTGCCCAAACATCTGGCCCGACTTCATGTGATGTCCGTAAATAATCAAATTCGTCGAGCGTGGATAAATATTGCAATTATAATCCAGAAAAAGACTACCGTTCTTATCATATTCCTGATTGAAATTATGGTCAAGATAATATTCGTTGTCACCAGTCTGCATTACAGGGTAATCTATTATTGTATCGTCAATTTTAAGCCATCCGATTAGCTTTTTATTCTTTTCATATAAAGTTTTATATTCGTCCAGCACGTCCGGCATCTTGATTGTCTGCTTATGCAGAGAAAACTCGTTCTTTTTCTGATTCGTCACAAGCGTATCGCTGCCTTTAAGCGCCGCAAGCTCGGTATATTCCGCATTGGTTCTCGCGCTGAAATAATAGTAAACGCCAAAATATGTAAAACAGCCGACTGCCACTAAAGACGCTGCTATAACAAGCAGTTTTCGAAGCCGTTCTTTCTTTTTCAGCACAGCCAAAATCTGCTGCTGCATTTCCTCGTCATAATCTTCCAGGCGGGTACGTTTGGATATCCTCTTTCCTTCGTTATCTCTCTTTGGAGGCCCGGAAGCCCTGGCTCTGGCATCAGCAGGCGCATGTACGGCATTACCCTTTTTTCCTGCTGTTAACTCTGTCTGCTTTTCATGACGTTTATTGCTTTTTCCGAAAGGCTTTCCTTTTTTTCCGTCTTTCCTGACGGTACTGCCGTCACTGTCAGGCGGAATTCCCTGTCTTTTTAAATCCTCAACTTTTTCATATATTTCATCATCAAAGTTATTCCCTACCTGCGTTTCAAAGCGGTAACTCCCGCTTTGCAGTTCCGCATAGAGCCTGTATACCTGTCTGGGATTGTCAAAATCAACTTTGGCTTTGATAGCGTCTATTTTTTTCTGGTCGCGTAACGCCGCCTCATAATCCGCCCGGGTGCGGAACCGTATTCCTGCAACCGTCAGCTTATCTGTCGTCGCCATGACATTTATCTCCTTCATTGCATATACATTTATTTTACTATATCTCGAAATTAATTCAAGTCTTTTGTCCAGATATGGGGAAAATTTGTGTGGTTATTTTTCCCACACCCTTTTTATATTATGATTTATGCGGTGTCCGCGTGTTAGAAATGCTCCATCTTAACGGCAAAAAAGCCTGACTTTTTGCGGTCAGACCTTTCCTGAAAATTAAACAGCTTTTATATGCTCCGTTTGGCTTCTTCATATTTCTCCAACGTTGTTCCAAGACCTTCACAGGCCTTTTCCAGCGTTATGCGGAAGAAATTCATTGCATTCTCGACGTCCAAGACAAGGCGTCTTGCCTCTCCGATTTTCTTTCCTCTTTTTTCGCCTTTTTTTATTCCTCGCTCTTCACCAATTCTTTCCCCCTCTGCTCTACCCTGCCTTACATACTGGTCAAACAATTCACACACCTTTATATCATCCTCCTCTCTGATTTCCTGCTCCTCCATCCATTTCTCCACCTCGCCCTCCACTGTTGTTTCTCCCGAAAGCGCCTTTATCATCCTGATTAAAGCCGCCTTATGTATCACCTTCCTGTCTGAGCGGTAACTGTTGCCCTCTGCAAGGAAATCCACCACTATCCTCATGTCGCTCTGGAACAGGCTTCTTATTTCTTCCGGCAGATGCCTCATCTCAAATACATGGAGCTTCAATTCATCAATGTAGTCCCATGCCTCCTCTGAGATTTTCTTTCGACTGAATAAACGACGAAAATTACGGCCTGCTTCCCACTTGGATTTTCCCCAGTAAAGCACAAACTCAATTACAGGATATAAAAACCGTGTTTTCTTTTCATACTGTTCCCTGTAGGCTCCTCCGGTATACCCAGCTTTGCGGAGCAGCATTTTCCCGTCTGTCCGGCTCTGGTTTGCTATCAGATACATAAGCTTTATCCTTCCATCTTTCAATTCATATTTACATAAATCTTCATATTCATTTCGAAGCTTTTCGCCTCCCTGATAGATGAACTCTGTAGGTCCTGCCTGCAGGTTCCTCTCATTTACCACAGATTTCCCCTTATACAACAGAACATTAATCACGTCCGCCGCAACATCGGGAAATGCCACAAACTCTTTTTCTACAATATCTTTCTTCTCTTTACCCTTCGCCATCCGGCCTCCTTCCGCAGGAAGAACGGTCTGGCTTAGATGAATTTTCACTGTCCGCTCAATAATCTTCCTGCTTATTCTTTTTTTGCTGGCAGTCACCAACACTGTTATGGGAAATAAGCATATATCCGCCGTTTTCGTCTCGGCAGAACAGATTTTTGAATCAGACAGGGATTTGCTCCCTATTGTTCGATGAGAATAATTCTCACAGATTGCAATTATTTCTATGCTTAGTTCGATAATGTCATTTTAACATACAAAAAACTTTTTTCAACGATAATCATTCTACTTTCACTGAAAATCCGTCAAAAATACCGACTGATACTTCTTCACCAAAATCATATTGTTCCAGAGTGTCTTTTTCAAACCTGTAAACCATAATCAAATTCTTTGCATAATCAACAATCCAGTATTCCTTTACACCGGCAGTCCGGTATTTGAAAAGTTTTGTAAAATAATCCATGGACCTGCTCCCTGGGGAAACCACCTCAATTACCCATTCCGGCGCGCCATTACACCCTGCATCGGTAAGCTTGTTTTGCTCACAGACTACACTTATGTCCGGTTCAACATAATTTCTATTACTCTCACCTAAAAATACTGCAAAAGGCGCCAGATAAACTTTGCAATTGCCATTATTGGAATCAATATAATCAGCTATTTTTCGTGACAATGAAAAAATAATATCCTGATGCCTTCTGGTCGGTGGAGACATATAGTAGATTTTCCCGTCAATTAATTCTGCACGTTCTCCATCGGGCAAAGCATAAATATCATTTATTGTATAACTCTCTTCTTTTCTTAATGCATCCACAATTTTTACCTCACTTTCAGATACACCTTTTTGCTTCCTCATATTTCTCCAGCGTTGTTCCAAGACCTTCGCAGGCCTTTTCCAGCGTTACACGGAAGAAATTCATTGCATTCTCGACATCCAGGACAAGACGTCTTGCCTCGCCGGTTTTTTCTCCGATTTGCTTTCCTTTCTTTTCACCTATTTTCTCCCCCTCTGCTCTCCCTTGCCTTACGTACTGGTCAAACAATTCGCACATCTTTACATCATCCTCCTCTCTAATTTCCTGCTCTTCCATCCATTTCTCCACTTCGCCCTCCGCTGTCGTTTCTCCCGAAAGCGCCTTTATCATCCTGATTAAAGCCGCCTTATGTATCACTTTCCTGTCTGAGCGGTAACTGTTGCCCTCCGCAAGGAAATCCACCACTATCCTCATGTCGCTCTGGAACAGGCTTCTTATTTCTTCCGGCAGATGCCTCATCTCAAATACATGGAGCTTCAATTCATCAATGTAGTCCCATGCCTCCTCTGAGATTTTCTTTCGACTGAATAAACGGCGAAAATTACGGCCTGTTTCCCATCTGGATTTCCCCCAATAGAGTACAAACTCAATTACAGGATACAAGAACCGTGTTTTCTTTTCATACTGTTCCCTGTAGGCTCCCCCCATATATCCTGCTTTTCGAAGCAGCATTTTCCCATCTGTCCGGCTTTGGTTCGCTATCAGATACATGAGCTTTATTCCGCCGTCAGCCAGCTCATATTTGCACAAATCCTCATATTCATTTCGAAGCTTTTCGCCTCCCTGATAGATAAACTCTGTAGGGCCTGACTGCAGGTTCTTCTCATCCACCACAGATTTTCCCTTATACAGCAGGACATTAATCACGTCCGCCGCAACATCGGGAAACGCCACAAACTCTTTTTCCACAATATCTTTCTTCTCTTTTCTTTTCGCCATCCGGCCTCCTTCCGCAGGAAGAACAATATGGTTAATTCGTTTATGGCTTAGATGAATTTCCACTGTCCGCTCAAAATCTTCCTGCTTATTCTTATTTTTTGCTGGCAGTCGCCAACGAGTTATGGGAAATAAGCATATCTCCGCCGTTTTCTTCTCCGGCAGAACAGATTTTGAATCAGACTGGAAATTGCTTCCTATTATTTGATGAGAATGCTTCTCACAGATTGCAAATTTATTTTATGCTTAATTCGATAGAATAATCTTAGCACACAAAAAAATATTTTTCAATGGGATATCGTTATTTTTATAATTCTTTTATAATTACAATACAGGCACATCCAAACTCACTCCGCCCTGCTTCGCAAGGCAATCCATCATAACAAAAGCGGAGCCACAAACATATCCTTCCCGGCTCCGCTTTTACGCTGTTGCATAACGCTTTGTTCTTCTATATAATAATGCAGACCATCCCCCCGTTGGAGTCGTTCACTATCTTCTGCATGGTTTCCTGGAGCTTTAACTGGCTTTCGTCACCAATCATCGTAAGCTTTCCTGTAATTCCGTCGTTTACAAGCTGTTCCACACTTTTTCCGAAAATGTTTGTTTCCCAGATTCCGGCTTCGCTCTGGCTGGAGTCTGAAATGAAGCGAATCAAATCCTGTGCCTGTTCCTCGGAACCGACAATGGGAGAAATCTCCGTCTCGATATTGGCGCGTATCATGTGAATGCTGGGGCTCTCCGCCCTGATTTTCACGCCGAATTTATTGCCGTGTTTGATGACCTCCGGCTTATCCAGTTTGATTTCGCTGCGTTCCGGCGTCACCACGCCGTAGCCCTTCTGTCTTACGGAATCAATGGCATGAAGCACCTTTACATACTCTTTCTTCATCTTTGCCATTTCCTTTAAGACAGACAAAAGGTGGTATTCGTTGTCAATCTTCTCGCCCACCATGTCGCTGAGCATTTCATAATAATAGGCGTCGTCCACGTCGAGCCAGACCTTCACGCATCCGTTGGACATATCGATGCCGTCCATCTTGCATTTTTTGATAAACGGGCCTTCCAACGCAACCGGATTGTTTTTCACATCCCGGATGCAGTTGTACTGCTTCATAATCTCTTTCACCCGCTCAATCAAATCCACCTTCATATTGTGGTTTGCCGGCAGCATTTCCACCCACTTGGGCATGTAAAATTCAATCATGGTCAGCGGGAATTCATAGAGGATGTTTTCAAGGATTTGATTGATGTCATCCTTCTTTAACTGTTCGCAGTTGACGGCCATCACCGCCACTCCGTATTTATTTTCAATTTCCTGAGACAGTCTTGCAGCCTCTTCCCCGTAGGGCTTTGCGGTATTTAAGAGCACCACAAAGGGCTTTTTCAGTTTTTTCAGCTCCCTGATGGTGCGTTCCTCGGCCGCCACATAGCTTTCCCTTGGAATATCGCCGAAGCTCCCGTCGCAGGTAACCACGATTCCTATGGTAGAATGGTCGGTAATCACTTTTCTGGTCCCGATTTCCGCCGCCTGGGTAAAGGGAATTTCCTCCGCATACCAGGGGGTTTTCACCATGCGCTCGGCGTCGTTCTCCATATGTCCGCTGGCGCCGTCCACCATATAGCCCACGCAGTCAATGAGCCGCACTCTGGTTTCTATTCCGTCTCCAAGAGTCAGCTTTGCCGCTTCCTTGGGAATGAATTTGGGCTCTGTGGTGGTGATGGTTTTCCCTCCCGCGCTCTGGGGAAGCTCGTCAACCACTCTGTCCTTTTCGTAGGAATCCGCCATGTTCGGCAGAACCATCAAATCCATAAAACGCTTGATAAAAGTGGATTTTCCGGTACGCACCGGCCCTACCACCCCTATGTAAATTTCTCCTCCGCACCTTAACTGAATATCATTGTATAAGTCATATTCTTTCTTTACATTTATGTCCATAAAATTACCCCTTCCATACTTAGTTAAATGTATGAAGGGGTAAATAAGTTTATTACCATTTTTCTTTACTTTTAGAGTGAAAACACGGCGTCGTCGCAGCAGCTCCGCCCGTCTGCCCGGTACGTCAGAAAGGATACAGCAGCTTTCCCTTCTCCCGCAGCCATTTCTTATACTGCCGGTAATCGGGGCAGATACTTTCCACCAGATTCCAGAAGTCCGCGGAATGGTTCATATGGACAAGATGGCAGAGCTCATGGATAATCACATAATCGCACACTGGCTCCGGCGCCATGAGAAGCCGCCAGTTGAAATTCATGTTCCTTTTGCTGCTGCAGCTCCCCCAGCGGCTTTTCTGGTCCTTGATGCGGATATCCTCAAAGGAAACATGGAGCCGCTTTGCAAATTCCTCCGCCTTTTCTTCAAAGATGGCGGCTGCTTCCCTTCTGTACCATTTCTCCAGCTGCTCCCGCCGGTACTCATAATCCGCCTCATAGGGCACCCACATAAGGAGCAAATCCATAACCAGCTTTACCCTCGCCCGGCTCCGCTCCTCCCGCATCACCCTTAATGTACGCGCTTCGCCCAGATAATACAGGGTATCGCCGTTTTCCAGTTTCAATTTCATTTTAATACAATTCTGCGGAAGTTCTTCTTCCCTCTTTTCACTACTGCACCTTCTCCGGCAAAGGTATCCTTGCCAAAGGCGGCTTTCACGTCCGTCACCTTCTCATTCCCAAGGGTCACGCCGCCCTGCTCAATGGCGCGTCTTCCCTCGGAACGGCTCTGTACCAGACCGGCCCTGCAGAGCACGGAAATCATATCGATGCTTCCTTCCGTAAAATCTTCCTCCGTAAGTTCGGTGGTGGGCATTTCCGCCGCAACGCCTGCGCTGAAAAGCGCCCTTGCGCTTTCCTTTGCCCTCTCCGCTTCTTCCTCGCCGTGCACCAGTTTGGTGAGCTCGTAAGCCAGAATCTCCTTGGCCTGATTTAACTGGCTTCCCTCCCACTTATCCATCTCGTCAATCTGCTCGAGGGGCAGGAAAGTCAGCATGCGAAGGCACTTTAATACGTCCGCGTCCGCCACGTTTCTCCAATACTGGTAAAATTCAAAGGGAGTGGTCTTTTCGGGGTCAAGCCACACAGCCCCTTTTTGTGTTTTGCCCATCTTGTTTCCCTCGGAATTAAGAAGCAGGGTAATGGTCATGGCATAGGCGTCCTTGCCCAGCTTTCTCCGAATCAGCTCCGTGCCGCCAAGCATATTGCTCCACTGGTCGTCGCCGCCGAACTGCATGTTACAGCCGTATCTCTGGAACAGCTCATAGAAATCGTAGCTCTGCATCAGCATGTAATTAAACTCAAGGAAACTTAAGCCCTTCTCCATTCTCTGTTTGTAGCATTCCGCCGTCAGCATTCTGTTTACGGAAAAATGAGGGCCGATTTCCCGCAAAAATTCAATATAGTTTAAATCGAGAAGCCACTCTGCATTATTCACCATAAGGGCTTTTCCCTCGGAAAAGTCGATAAAACGGCTCATCTGCTTTTTAAAGCATTCGCAGTTGTGGTCGATGGTTTCCTTCGTCATCATGGAACGCATATCGCTTCTCCCGGAAGGGTCGCCCACCATGCCGGTGCCGCCTCCAATCAGGGCAATGGGCTTATTGCCTGCCATCTGCAGACGTTTCATTAAGCATAACGCCATGAAATGCCCTACATGCAGCGAATCCGCCGTGGGGTCAAAGCCGATATAAAAGGTGGCCTTTCCGTTGTTAATCAGTTCCTTGATTTCTTCCTCATCGGTAAGCTGCGCCAGAAGTCCTCTGGCTTTTAATTCGTCAAAAATAGTCATTGCTGTCAATCCTTTCTGTTTATAATCCCACAGATAATGCACACCGCGCAGGTTCTCTTATCTGTTGTCAAATTCTATCGTTCCTCCCGGAAGTAATTCTGCCCAAGCGCCGCCGGAAGATTGATTCTTCCTGATTTCCGCATGGAGCTGATTACCAGAACCAGCGCCGTCATGAGGAACGGCAGCATATCGTAAAAGGCCGTTGGAAAAGGCAGAACGCTCTGGGGAATATAATATTTCAGCACCCGCAGAGCGCCGAACACAAAGGAGCCTAAAATCGCCCCTGCCGGCTGCCAGTTGGCAAAGATTACAAGTGCCACGGCAATCCAGCCAAGGCCGCCCACGTTATTGCTTATCCACACGCCGCCGTTGATAATCATGGAGCAGTATACGCCCCCGATTCCGCAGATAGCGCCGCCAAGTATAATATTTGTATATTTTACTCTGGTCACACTGATTCCCGCCGCATCGGCAGCCCCCGGATTTTCACCCGTGGCTTTCAGATTAAGCCCCGCCTTGGTGCGGTTCAGGTACCATCCGCTCAAAATGGCAATCACAATCCCGATATACACAAAGGGGCTGTAGGAGAACAGCAGCTCTCCAATCACGGGAATATCGCCAAGGGCCGGAATCGCGCCTCCGCGCATTGCCGCCGTAATCTTCTCCGGCAACTTCAGGGTTCCTTCCGGACTTTTATTTAAAATAAAAATACCGATGAAATTGGCAAACCCGATGCCAAAAATCGTAAGGGTAAGTCCCGTCACATTCTGATTCGCCATAAAGGTTACGGTGAGGAGCGCATAAACCAGGGCGCTTAGGGCTCCCGCAACGGCGCTGAAAAGGAGCGCCAGAAAAAAGTTATCCGTATAATATCCCACCATGAATCCCACACAGGCGCCGATGGACATCATTCCCTCCACGCCCAGGTTCAAATGCCCTGTCTTTTCCGTCAGTATCTCCCCCACGGTTCCAAAAAGGAGAGGGGTTCCCGCGCCCACAGCTGCCACAAGAAATTTAATCAGCATATCCATCTTCTATTCCTCCCTCTTTGCTTTATGCGCCGCGCCGGCAATCTGAAAACGGTATCTCACAAAAAATTCGCATCCCAAAATGAAAAACAAAATAATTCCCTGCAGCACATCCGCGCAGTCCGTGGATAATCCAAACTCCGACTGCACCACGCTGCTTCCCTTTTCGAGAACGCTGAACAAAAAGGATACCACAAAAATGGAAAAGGGATTGAGCTGCGCCAGCCACGCCACGATAATTGCCGTAAATCCCACGCCTCCCGCAACGGAGGTTGTGAGGGTAATATCGGAGCCTGTTGCCTGTATCATACCGGCCATTCCGCAAATCCCGCCGCTTAAAAACATGGTCCGAAGCACAATTTTCCGGACATGCATCCCCGCATATCTGGCGGTATCCTGACTTTCTCCCACCACGCTGATTTCATAGCCCTGTTTTGCATATTTCATGTAAATAAAAATGACGACCGTAAGGATTAGGGCAATCAGCCATCCGAACTGAATCCCGAAAAGCTTGTCTAAGGCGGCGTTCTTGTCGAATCTCGCAATCTTGGGAAAGCCCTGTGCCGCCGGGTCCGTCCACGGACCGTCCCGCAGATAAGACACGATATGAAGCGCAATGTAATTCAGCATCAGGGTAAAAAGCGTCTCGTTGGTATTGTATTTCACCTTAAAGAAAGCGGGAATCAGTCCCCACAGCCCGCCTCCGATAATTCCTGCCAGAAACATGACAATCACAAGCACAACATGGTTCCACCCTGAGCAGAAAAGGGCGAAGAAGGTTGCGCAGGTTGCGCCGAAAATAAGCTGTCCCTCCGCTCCGATGTTCCAGAACTTCATTTTAAAGGCAAGAGTAACGCCTAAGGAAGTAATCAGCAGCGGAATCATGATTTTAACGGTTCCCTGAAAGGCCATCACGCTTCGGCAGGCCCCTGACACAATGGTTTTATACACGGTAAAGGGATTCTGTCCCACACAGGCGATAAAAATTCCTCCGGCAACCAGCGATAACGCTACCGCGAAAAGCCGCAGCAGGATAATATCCCTTGTGGGGCGCTCCGAACGCTTTACCACTCTGATTACAGGCTCTTTTTGATTATTTCCCCCTCCTGCGCTCATAATGCGGCCTCCTTTTCTCCCTGATGCCGGCTCTCGCCTGTCATCATCATTCCGATTTCTTCTTTTGTGGTTTCCTCTGCCTTTACAATTCCCGTAATCCGGCCGTGGCACAGAATCATAATACGGTCGGACAGCTCCAAAAGCACATCCAAATCCTCGCCGATATACATCACCGCCACGTTCTTCTGCTTCTGCTCGTTTAAAAGGTCATATACGGTGTAAGAGGAATTAATATCAAGCCCCCGCACGGGATAGGCCGTAATCAGCACCGTAGGCGCCGATTCGATTTCCCGTCCAAGGAGAACCTTCTGCACATTTCCCCCGCTTAAGAGCCGTACCGGCGTCTCCGTTCCGGGAGTCACAATATCCAGCTTGTTTATCAGCTTCTGCGCCAGCTCCCTGGCCGGTTTTCTTTTGATAAAAGGGCCGTTTCCCTTATGGTAGCTCTTAAGCAGCATATTATCCGTCATGCCCATGGATGCCACCAGTCCCATGCCCAGCCTGTCCTCAGGCACAAAGCTCATGCTGACTCCCTTTTCAATAATCTCGGAGGGCGTCTTTCCCAGCAGATTTTCCTTGTGAAAAAGAATCGCGCCCTGTTTTGCATGCATCAGCCCGGCAATGGTCTCGCAGAGCTCCTTCTGACCGCTCCCCGCAACTCCGGCCACGCCGAGAATTTCCCCTTTTCGAATCTCAAAGGAAATGTCGTCGATTGCTGTCGTGCCGTCAGGCTTGTTTACCGTCAAATCCACCACCTTAAGCACCGTCTCATGGTCTTTCATATGGGGCCGGTCAATCTCAAGGCTGACAGGCCGTCCCACCATCAGCTCCGTGAGCTTTTTGGCGTCGCACTCGGAGGTAAGAACGGTGTCGATGCTCTTTCCCTTCCGAAGGATTGTCACCCTGTCGCTGATGCTCAGAACCTCCTGCAGCTTGTGCGTGATAATGATAATCGCGCAGCCCTTTTCCTTCATTTTCCGCAGAATACGGAACAGCTTTTCCGTCTCCTGGGGCGTCAGCACGGCCGTAGGCTCGTCCAGTATCAGAATTTCCGCCCCTTTATATAAAACCTTCAAAATTTCAACCGTCTGCTTTTCGGAAACGCTCATATCGCAGACGTATTTTTCCGGCTCGATTTCCAGTCCGTAATTTTCGCTGATAGCCTTTATCTTTTCGCTGGTTATCCTGCTTTTTTCCTTTTTACCCACCGTTCCAAGGATAATGTTATCCATTGCCTGGAACGCCTCCACCAGCTTGAAATGCTGATGAATCATTCCGATTCCAAGCTTCATGGAATCCGCCGGAGAATTGATTTTTACCTCTTTTCCTCCGATAAAAATCTCCCCGCTGTCAGGATGATAAATACCTGAAAGCATATTCATAAGGGTGGTCTTTCCCGAACCGTTCTCCCCCAAAAGGGCGAGGATTTCTCCGTATCTGACCTTCAAATCAATCTCATCATTGGCAACCACCTTGCCGAAGGTCTTTGTAATCTTCCTGCACTCAATTGCATATTGCTCTTTTGCCTGTTCCCCCATGTAATTCCCTCTCATATAAAACAGGGCGGTCAGAAACGGCCGCCCTCTATGAAACTTTCTTTTCAGTTATTTAACTACAACGTTCTTGAAATACCAATTCATATTTCCGGTGATGTCGCTGTCGCTAAGTGTGGAGCCCTCAGCGCCGACCGTATTTCCGTCGTTGGTCTCAATCACACCGTCAAACACGTTAAAGCCCTCTTTTATAATCTTATTGCGGGCTTCCTCAACGGCTTCCGCTGTGCCCTCCGCACAGAGGTCGGAAAGAGGCGCAATATTCACAAGGCCGTCAGCCATACCGCCAAAGTAGTTTTCGCCTGTCCAGTTGCCTTCCATCACAGACTGAACCGCCCATGTATAGTATACGGACCAGTCCCACATAACGGAAGTAAGTACCGCGCCCGGAGCATCCTTGGACATATCTGAATTATAGCCCACGCCCCATACGCCGTTCTGCTCCGCTACCGTCTGCGGATTGGGGGTATCACAGTGCTGTGCAATCACATCGCATCCAAGGTCAACCAGTGCCTGAGCCGCCTGGGTTTCTCCCTCGGGGTCAAACCAGCTGTTGGTAACCTTTACATAAACCTCACAGTCAGGATTTACGGAATACGCGCCCATTGCAAAAGCATTAATGCCGCCTGTCACCTCGGAGTTGTCCTGTCCCATAGCCGCCACATAGCCCAGCTTGTTGCTCTCTGTCTTAAGTCCGGCAGCAATACCTGCCAGATATCTTGCCTGATAAATTCTTCCGAAATAGTTATTGAAGTTTACGCCGTTTGATTTATAGCCTGTCCCATGGGAAAAAATAATTTCCGGGAACTCGTCCGCCAGCGCCTCGCAGGTATCCATAAAGCCCCAGCTTGTTGCAAAAATCACATTGCAACCGTCTTCAACGCACTCTCTGATTGCGTTTTCGATTGCCGTTGCGTCCGTGTCGTTTACGTTGTTCTTGCGGACAATCTGGGAATCCTCAAGGCCCAGGTTTTTCTGCATTCCCTGAATGCCAAGGTCATGAGTATAGGTATATCCGCTTCCCTCCGCAGGGTCTGTGATGTGGATAACGCCAATCTTTAAATCTTCCTTTGCAATTGCAGGCATCACGCCGCTTCCTGCCGGTGCGCTCTCATCTTCCGTCTGCGCAGCGTCTTCACTCTCCGCGTCCGCCGCGGTATCTGCCGTTGCAGCATCGTCTGTCGCATCGTCAGCGCTCTCTGCCGCGTCGGTTCCGGTTGCTCCGGAAGTATCTTCATTTGACGCATTGCCGCCGCACGCACAAAGGGAAACTGCCATTGCCGCTGCCAAAAGTACGCTTAATAATTTTTTCATCTTTCTCCTCTCTTCTGCGCCGTCTTTCCTCTTAAGGCCCCGCCAATGGCCGCATACGCAGGCTAAAGGCTTTGCATATTTGAGAAACACAGCGCAAACATAAACTTAAGTTTGCTTTACGACCTTTACTTTATAACAAATTTCATGAAATTACAACAATTATTTTTTATCTGTATCCGCAACATTCAGATACCTGTCCAGCATCCACAGTAAATATAACGAAAGACTATACGTTTTCGTATCCTCTGTCATATTTTCACCTGTGTTTTTCATGGAAAACTTAAATCCCAGAGACGGTCTGTATTTTTTGCAGAACTGCTGATAGCTTTTGGCTTTTGTTCTTATCTCCGCCTTTGCTTCCACAGGAATAACTCTGTCCCTGTCTTCAAACAGAAAATCCAGCTCCGCCGTATTTCCCGAACGCCAGAAATAAGGATGCTTTCCCTGAGCCACAAGCTCATTCAAAACATAATTTTCTGTAAGCGCCCCCTTGAAATTACTGTAAAGCTCCGACTCTCCCAGAATTGTCCGATGCGACAATCCCGCTTTCCTCCGAAGCAATCCTATATCTGACATATATACCTTGAAAAATGTAGCGTCCGCATAAAAAGACAGGGGAAGCGCAGGATTTGACACCATTTCCAGCCGGTGCACCAGACCGGCATCAGACAGCCATTCCAGCGCATCTTCCAGCTCGGCAGAACGCTTTCCCTCTTTTACATGAGAAAAAACAAATTTATTGTTATCTTTCGCCAGCTGCTTCGGAATGGAATCCCAAATCCACCCCAGCTTTGGAACATCCATCTTAGGCGCATGTTTTGCAAAATCGTTACTGTAGTCCTGCAGAATATTATCCTGCAGCTCGGACACCGCATCAAAATCATGTGTATCCGTCCACTTTTTTACGGCCTCCGGCATACCCCCTACAATATAATAATATTTCAAATACTTCCTGAGCGGGACATAATATAGTTCCGGCAGTTCTTTCCCCGGCTCAAAACGTCCCGCGCCTTTATACAGCTCCTGCTCCCCGTTTGCGCAGAGAAATTCGGAAAATGTCATGGGATACATCTGCATCCGGTTTACTTTTCCCACAGGAAAAGACACATTATCTCTTTTTACGGAAACGCCGAGCAACGACCCCGCGCATACGATATGAAGTTCCCTTAAGTTTTCATAAAAATACTTCAACGAGGTAATTGCTTTCGGGCATGCCTGAATTTCATCAAAAATCACCAGTGTTTTTCCCGGGATAATTTCCTTTCCCCGGACAATACTGCCAAGCTCCTTTATAATTCTTTCCGGCTCCAAATCATAATCGAAAATTGACGCCAGTCCTTTATTTCCTTCAAAATAGAAATATGCCACATCCTCAAAATATCTGTTTCCGAATTCCTTTATCACATAAGTTTTTCCGCATTGTCTTACACCGGTAATCAGCAGCGGTTTCCTGTCCGGCGAATCCTTCCATTTTGCCAGTCGCGCCATAATTTCTCTTTCCATACTTCCACGCTTCCCTTCCTCCGGCTGCCGATGCACTAACTTTTGCGTTTTTCCTATGAATAATTACTAAAAGCCGCATTTATTCCTATGAAAAATGTAAATTTCTCACAACTTATTTATTCAGCATCAGCTTTATCATCGCCTGATTCAATCCGTCCACGGTAAGCTTGTACATGGGGAACAGCCCTTTAATCGCCGTCTCCGCCTCTCTCCAGGGTGCGTGGCCGGGAGCCATCTTTGGATTGAGCCATACCACTTTTTTATAGTGACGCTTCAAAAGCTGCAGCCAGTCCCATCCCGCAAGGCCGCCGTTAGGCCCTCTGTAGTTACCGCTGGTGGAGTAAAGCTCCTCCGGCGCCATGGCGGCGTCCCCCACCACGATTACCTTGTAATCGCTGTCAAGGTTACGGAACATCCATTCCGTGTCAATCCAGTCCCCGTTTTCGCATTCCGGGGTTTTGTACAGCTTGGAATAGATACAGTTATGAAAATAATAGGTCTTTACGTCCTTATAGTGATTGGACTTGTGTACCGCCTGAAACAATTCGTTTAAGAGAGAGCTGAACGGAATCATGGTTCCGCCGGAATCCATAAGCAGAAGAAGTTTCACCGCATTCTTCCGGGGCTTTTCCATGACAATCTGGAGGCAGCCGCCGTTATTGCAGGTCTTGTCTATGGTTCCGTCAATATCCAGCTCCGTCTTGGGAATATCCAGCTTCGTGGAAAACTGGCGCAGCTTGCGGAAAGCAAGCTGAAACTGGCGGTTGTCAAGCATTCTGTCATCCCGAAAATCCCTGTATTTACGGGCTCCTACCACCTGAAAGGCGCTCTGATAACCGGTTTTTCCGCCTACCCGGATACCGCCCATAAAGCCGCCCATATTTCCGAAGGCTGTCTTTCCCATACTGCCAATCCAGAAGCTTCCGCCGTTATGTTCGCTGTCCTGGTCGCGGAGGCGCTCCTTAAACTTGGCCTCCACCTCGTCCTTGTCGATAAACTGTATTCCGTCCTGCTCGTTCATACGGTAACGTTCTTCCTCGTCCACCATATCAATCAGCTCGGACTTGTCCAGCCACTTCATCATATTTTTGGATATTTCATTCTCCGACTGAATTCCCTTAAAGGTCTCCTCGAAAGCCATGTCAAACTTGTCAAAATCCGTCTCGCTTTTCACAAGAATCATTCTGGCAAGATAATAAAACTGCGTCAGGCTGCTCCCGCCAAGTCCCTTATCCAGCGCCTCCTGCAAGGTCAGCCACTCGCTTAAGGTAATAGAAAGCCCCTTTGCCTTACAGGTATAAAAGAAATTTGTGAACATCTATGCACCCTCTCCTATGCCGGAGATTTCCGGCCTTTATGCACATTCCAAAGCGCCGCAATTTCCCGGCCGCGGCATCTCTTTCCTAGTCAAGCTTCTGTCTCACCGTTTCCAAATCCTCGTCCTTTTTTACCACCACACCCACAAACGGCAGCTTCGCCCTGATTTCATCTGCGGAAATTCCGCCAATCTGCAGGGCGTTTATCCAGTCAATCAGCTCCGAGGTACTGGGCTTTTTGCGGATATCGCGCAGGGCTCGTATGCCGTAAAACACATCCATAGCGTTTTGCAGAAGGTTTGCTTCCACGTCGGGATAATGAGTTCTCACAATTTCCTCCATAAGCGCCTCGTCCGGGAAATCAATGTAATGGAAAATACATCTGCGAAGAAAAGCGTCCGGCAGCTCCTTTTCCGCATTGGAGGTAATTATCACAATGGGGCGGTGTTTTGCCTTGACGGTGCGCTTCGTCTCATGGATATAAAACTCCATCTGGTCAAGTTCCCAGAGAAGGTCGTTGGGAAATTCCAAATCCGCCTTGTCAATCTCGTCGATTAAGAGCACTACCTGTTCTTCGGCCTCGAAAGCCTCTCCCAGCTTTCCAAGCTTGATGTAACGGGCAATATCGTTCACGCCCTCCTCCCCGAACTGTCCGTCATAGAGCCGCTGGATAGTGTCATACATGTAAAGACCGTCCTGTGCCTTGGTTGTGGATTTGATATTCCAGATTATCAGCTTCTTCCCGAGGGATTTGGCGACCGCCTCCGCCAGCATGGTTTTGCCGGTTCCCGGCTCGCCCTTGATAAGAAGGGGCTTTTTCAGGGCAATGGCAACGTTTACGCTTGCCATCAGCTGTTCCGACGCCACATATTCCTCGGTACTTAAAAATTGTTCACTCATCTTCGTCCTCCATTCCCATTATTGAGCAGACGCATTCCATGCGGGCTTTGCCCGCAGGCGTCTGCCGGGTGATAAGGCATCCTCCCGCTCCGCGGGTCCCTCCTTACCACAAACTACAAAGTCACGATGACTCCGCCGTCGTTGGCGTACATGCTGCTGACGCCTTTTGTGTCCATAATCAGCACGTCTTTTACTCTGATTTTCTCCAGTATCATTTCCTTTACTTTTTCCGCCCGCTCCCGGCAGTTGCAATGAGTAATCATCAGCATTTTTTCTTCCGGGTGTACGGATTCCCTTGCCACAGCCTCCGCCATTTTGGCGAGAGCTTTCTGGGTTCCAATCGCCTGACCGATTTGAATAATTACCCCCTTGGTGGCGCTCATGACCGGTTTGATATTTAAGGTGGTGGCAACAAACGCTTTAATTCCCGTAAGTCTTCCGTTCTTTCGCAGCGTTTCCAGATTATCCAGCACGAAGTAAGTCTTCATTTTATCCCTGTATTCCGCAAGCCTTTGGCATATCTCCTCAAAAGAACGACCTTCTTTCGACCATTCCACAGCCTTGAACGCAAGCTGGGTCTCCCCGCAGCTTGCAGATTCTGAATCGCACACAAAAATATTTTTATCCCCGTACTTTTCATGGTAGAGCTTCTTTCCCAGCTCCGCACTGTTGTAGCTTCCGCTCAAATGGGAGGACAAAGTAAAGACAAAAACATTCTCCGCATCCGTACGGTAAGCTTCCCTGAAAGCTTCCGGCGACGGACAGGAAGATTTCGGACATTCGGCGGACTTTGCCACGCTCTTTAAAAATTTCGCCTGGTCAAAGGATTCGTCGTCGATAAAAACTTCATCCTCTACATCCAGCCGAAGTGCAACTCTCTCATATCTGGAATCCTTTTCATACCCTTCCGGAAATTCACAACAACTGTCAGCCACTATTTTATAACTCATGATAACCTCCAGGACCATTTTATTCTTTATGTGTAACCACTCTATGTGGTTTTTGATACTACTTATAATAGCATATCATTTCCTGTGTGTAAAGAGTTATTCATAAATCCGTATACCGGTCAGGCAGACAGCAGGCAACGCGCTTTGCGAGCCGGACAATTATAGTAAAACCGGACGCAAAATCCTGTCAAAACAGCCTTTTACATCCGGTTCTTTATCATCTATTTCCTCTTAGCCCATGCGCTCGGCATCCACGGGCACCTGTCCTCCACCTCGTTGGTGTAGCCTTCAAGCTTTTGCATCTGCTCCACAATATGCGGCATATCCATGCGTTCCACCAAGGTGCCAATCAGCGCCTCCCCCTCGTCGGCAAGAGCCTGCCTTGCGGCGTCATCAGGAATCTGCGGCGTGCTCATGTGGTCCCTGGGGCTGGCAAAGCAGTATCCGGCGGAGCCGCTCTGATAAGCCAGCGCAAATAAATCGTTAAAGGGCGAGCAGGTCTGCTTTTCCTGATGGAAAAACTCCGTGGTAAAGGGAACGTCCGAAAGCCGTCCCATAATCTGATAAGCGCCCACGGTAATCGCATGGAAGCTGTCCATACTCTTGAATAAATCCCTTGCATGATGCATCATCTGCATGGACAAATCCATATATAAAATCGGAACGCCTGTCTCGTCAAAGAAATCCCGAACCATAGGGCTGCATGTCATGTGCGCCGGACCATGGAAGCTGATGTATATCTGTCTTTTAAATCCCTGACGTAAAAGGCTGCGCGCCACAGCCCCCAGATAATCAATTCCCTGGCGAACGCTCACCTGAACCGTTCCCCGTCCCGAAGCCGTCGCTCCGGCATAAAAATAGGGAAGTCCGGTAAGCGCAAGGCCGTCGCAGCTCTCCGCCATGCGGAGGGCATAAGCCTCGCTGATAACCGTTTCACTGTCAAGAGGCAGACCTCCGTGCATCTCCACCGTGCCCACCGGCACGATAATAATGTCGTTATGCTCTAAATAAGCCTCCACCTCGCTGTTAATCATTTTCGGAAGAATCCGTGTCCTTAATTCCATAAAATCTCCTTTCTGCGGCTTTTCCCGCGGGCACGCGCCAGACCGGCTCAAAGCCGGACTTCCGGCGCCCGTCCCCGCCATAGCTTTTTATGCGGACTGTCCGCCCTTACTTTGCGCCATCTTTTCCCGGATTTCAGGCGTAATGTTCCATACAAAGGTAAATGCAAGCCAGCTTCCGATAACAAAGATACCCGGCATTAATACGCACAATGCCTTGATACCGGTAATTGCAGCGGCAGACTGTACGGCAGCGGCGGTATCGTAGCCCACCCAGCCCAGCATCAGAACTGCCAGTGAAGAACCGACGGTATTGCCGATACGGCGGGCCAGATTAAAGGAACCGTAAATCGAGCCTTCCGTGCGCTTTCCCGTAAGATATTCGTTATAGTCAATTGCTTCTCCCACCATACCCCACTGCATCAGCACTGAAAGGCTTGCAAAACCGGAGGCAAGGGACGACCAGATAATGTGAACCCAGATATTGACATTCGTAACCATATGAAGCGCAAACAGGGAAACAAACATCACGCAGCTAAGCAGAAGGCCGTGGCGTATCATTTTTACAAGACCAAGCTTTTTCGCCACCTTCGGCGCTATGGCAAGAAATACGATGCTGAGCGGCATTGCAATTGTTGACGCCATACTCATCATACCGATATTTCCCATAACATCCTTATACATATAAGTACCTAGACTGCTGGAAGCGTTCTGCATTACACAGATACAAATACCGTGGATACACAGCGCAAGAAACGCACGGTTCACCTTGACAACATTCAGGATATCCGTAATCTTCACCTTTTCCGCATTATCGTCCTTCGGAGCGTCAGTGATGTTGCGCTCCTCCGTCCAGTAATAATGAAGAAAACACATCACGCCTCCTAAGAGCGCACAGACCGTTGCTCCCAGACCAAAGCCTGTGGCGCTGTCGCCGAACTGCGCCAGCAAAAGCGGGAACAGAACCATGGGAATCAGATTTCCCACGATAGAGCCGAAACCTCTGGCGGAGGATAAGCCGGCGCGTTCCTCGTCGGTATTGGCCATAGCCGAAAGAAGGCTGCCCATAGGGATATTAAACATGGTATAGCATCCCTCATATAATATTTTACAGATAAAAAGTGCCGCAATCATGGCGACCCCGCTGAAAAATGTTGGCACTGTCCACAGCGCAATTGCCGTGACTGCCAGCATTGGAGTGGAGCGCAAAATCCAAGGACGGAATTTTCCCTTTTTGTTATGGTTCTTTGCATAAATCTTGTCCATAATTGCGCCCATCATAGGGTCGTTAACAGCGTCCCATACATTCCAGACAAACAAAAGTCCGGCAAGCACACGGCTGTCAACCTGAAGCACATTCATACAGTACCGGGTAAACATTCCCGTCATCAGCGCAAAAGTCATACACCCGCCGGCGTCGCCCAGACCATATCCGACCTTATGCTTTATTGTCAGGCCGGAGGTTTTCTTCTTACTCATTGATTTTCTCCTCTCGTGTCGCATGGGCCTAAGCCCCCTCATTTGTTCTGATTGTATTATAAATTACAACCTGCGCAGAGAAAATTGCAATTATTGCATATATTATTGTAAATCCCGCATTTACATGCTATGATTTTTATAATAATACGAAGGTTTACAGGAGGATTTTTGTGAAATTAAACGAAGCAAATGAAATGAGAAGCCTGCCTGCATTTCAGAAATTTTTACAGGAAAGGGGAAATATCAGACCGCAGGAGTTTCAGGCGGCGCTCCTTGAGGCCGGTATCCCCAGTATAAATTTTTATCAGGAAATGGAAATGAATTCCCGCTATGTCAACGCCCATACGGATGAAAATTACAGCGGAGACGTCATACAGCTCCACAGCCACAGCTTTTATGAAATACTGTATACCAGGAGCGGAACCATCCAGTATCTTTTAGGCGACGAGCGCTACACCTTGAAAGAGGGGGACATCGTGTTTATACCGCCAGGATTAAGTCACCGTCCTCTGATATCAGAGCCCATGGAAGCGCCCTACTGCCGCTATGTGCTGTGGCTCAGCGCCGAATATGCAGAGCAGATACGCGGTATTTCTCCCTGTGACGGCATCGTCCCCGCAGAAGGAAAAATCCTGCGCACCTTCGGTACTTCTATGGGAGAAGTCCTGCGCGAACATTTCCGTCAGGCCTCGGATGAAAATGCCCGCAAAGCGCCGGGCTGGCAGAGCGCGCTTTACGCTGACGCCCTTCTCACACTGGTAGATTTAAACCGTGCTTTCCATGATACCCGCGCCCGCACTCCGGCTGCAGAAAAGCAGGAGCTTCTGGACGAAGCGCTTGCCTACATAAAAAGCAATCTCGCCGATAAAATCACATTAAAGGGAACGGCCCGCAGATTTCTGGTCAGCGAAAGCACCATCAGCCAGTTGTTCCGAAAGCGTCTGGGCGTCAGCTTCTATCACTGTGTAACCCAGCATCGGCTGATTGCGGCCAAAAACCTGATTCTGGACGGAGAGCCTCCGGGAAATATCTACAATATTGTAGGATTTGCAGATTATTCCTCTTTTTACCGGGCTTTTAAACAGGAGTATGGGATGTCGCCGCGCAGATTCAGGGAATGGGTGAATGGGGCGGGGGAAAAATAACTCCGCCGCAAAAAGAATTGCATCCCGGAAAAAATTATTATATGATATAGGAAGCGTTCTGATACGCGCACATTGCATAGGCAGCTTTGGGAATCCGAAGCTCCCTGCCATATCCATAAAAACAAGAGAGGTACCTGCCATGAATGAAAATAAAGCGCTGACGCTCCACGAACAGTGGAACGGCAAAATCGAAACCACATCCAAAACTCCTGTAAAAACCAGAGAGGATTTGGCTCTGGCCTACACCCCCGGCGTGGCGGAGCCCTGCAAGGTGATTGCAGAGGATAAGTCTTTGGCCTACAAATACACCATGAAAGCCAACACCATAGCGGTTGTCTCCGACGGAAGCGCCGTACTCGGGCTTGGCAATATCGGCCCTCACGCCGCCATGCCCGTTATGGAGGGAAAAGCGGTTCTTTTTAAGGAATTCGGCGGCGTCAATGCGGTTCCCATCTGCCTGGATACCCAGGATACGGAGGAAATCATCAAGGCGGTAACCTGGCTGGCCCCCGGCTTCGGCGGCATTAATCTGGAGGACATCAGCGCCCCCCGCTGCTTTGAAATTGAAGAACGGCTGAAAGAAATACTGGATATCCCCGTTTTCCACGACGACCAGCACGGAACCGCCATCGTGGTTCTGGCAGGCATCATTAACGCTTTGAAGGTTGTGGGGAAAATGAAAGAAAACTGTAAGGTCGTGGTAAACGGAGCCGGAAGCGCAGGCGTCGCCATCACAAAGCTTCTTCTCACCTACGGCTTTTCCGATATTATCATGTGCGACAAGGCCGGCATCATCTCAAAAGCTTCCGAGGGGCTTAACTGGATGCAGGAAAAGATGGCGGAGCTGACAAACCGCTCCGGCAAAACCGGAACCCTTGCGGACGCCCTGAAAGGCGCGGACATCTTTGTAGGCGTCTCCGCTCCCGGCATCGTCACCCCGGAAATGGTTTCCTCCATGAATAAAGACGCCATTTTATTTGCCATGGCAAATCCCGTGCCGGAAATCATGCCTGATGCGGCAAAAGCCGCCGGGGCAAGAATCGTGGGGACGGGCCGAAGCGATTTCCCCAACCAGATTAACAACGTGGTTGCTTTCCCCGGCATTTTCAAGGGCGCTCTCGAGGGACGCGCCTTACAGATTACGGAGGAAATGAAGCTGGCCGCCGCAAAGGCAATCGCTTCACTGGTGCCCGATGAAGACTTAAACGAAAATAATATTATCCCCGAAGCATTCAATCCCGAAGTGGCAAACCTTGTGGCCGAGGCCGTGAAGTCGCACATCCGCTGACGCCGGCGCCGGTTCAGCTGCGAATCCTTTGCGGCATACAGCATTTGCAGCATTCGTTGTTTTCATAGAGTGGCGAAAGGAAAAGGAAATGCAGGAACCCATTACCTTATACAAGTTAATTGTTTTATACATGCTGGAGCGTGCCGGTTTTCCGTTAACCAGAACGCAGGTCACGGATTTTCTCTTAAACAGGGAATACACCACCAATTTCCTCAATCTGCAGCAGGCTGTCGGAGAGCTGATTGACGACGGCCTCCTCTCCTGCGTGACTGCAAGGAACCGTTCTTATCTGAGCATTACGGACGAAGGCTCCGAGACCCTGAACTTTTTTAAAAACCAGATTGACCGGGATATCAGAACCGATATCGATAATTACCTGAAAGAACACGGTTTTGAGCTTCGCAATGAGAACTCCGTTGTGGCAAGCTATCGCAGGGCGGCCTCCGGCGAGTACGAGACCCGCCTCCTGGCAATGGACAAGGGACTCACCCTGATTGACCTAACTCTCTCCGTTCCTTTGGAGGAAACCGCCGTTACCATCTGCGACAACTGGAAGGGGCGGAATCAGGAGATTTACCAGTATCTGATGAATCAGCTTCTGAGCTGACCTTATATGAAACAAACGCTGCCACGCTACGTGCGCCAGCTTATTGTAACAAACGCTGTCACGCTACGTGCGCCAGCTTATTGTAACAAACGCTGTCACGCTACGCGCGCCAGCTTATTGTAAAGGAAAAGCAGGCAAAAACTGCCTGCTTTTTGTTATTCTTCCGAAACCCCTACCGCACAATCTCGCTCCAGCTCGATATCCCGATAATCTCCTTTGCAAAATCCGTATAGGCCGCATGATTTGGCGTATCGATATACTTAAACACATCGTAAAGCTGCTTGCGTCCTCCACCCGCGTCGTTAAGGCCGAAGGCAAGCCCCTGGGCCACCTCTTCTCCCGCGTCGGTCTGCCGGTTCAGCAAAAAGCCGTCGATTTCACTGTATGCCTCCATTTTATAATAGGCATAGGCGAAAGCCGCCGCCTGCAGGGCCTGCCCGCCGGTGGAGGTATATCCCAGCTCGCTAATCAGTATGCTCCTCACCTGACCGTTTGAGTCAAGGAACTGGGGCTGCCGCAGATAGTTAATCAGAACCTCTATATTTTCCATCGTCATCATGGAAGTTCCTGCATTATGCTTTACATAGTTTGACGCCTTCCAGATTCTCGGCTCCGTCAGAGGCACATTATAGGGATGCTGGGCCACGCCCCAGTCAATATTTCCTTTTGACGAAATATTTCTGTTGAACACATCCAGAATATCCCGCCCGTCATAGTTGGTATTGTTTTTGATATTTCTGTCCCACTGTTGGTCCAGAGAAATGTAAACTCTTGCGCTGCTGCTCACGCTCTTGATTGCCGTGTAAAATACCCGGAACGCCCTTGCATATTCCTCCACATAGGTTTCAATATCCACATGGGCCATATAATTCCACTCCTTGCGGGCGTTAATCTCATTGGCGATAATCCAGTTGGAAATCCTTCCATGGGCGTTTCCCGAATAGCGCTCCGCAAGGAACGTGCCGATGGCCGCTATGTATTCCACGCCAGACTCCTCAGCGCCGTTAAACATGGTGTAGGGCGCAGTACTCCCGCTCCGCGCTTTCGGGTGCGTAAGCTGCGGATAGGCGCCGGAATAATTGTTCAGAATAATCGCCGTGGTGGTGATTCCCTTGGCCGTCAGCGTGCCGAACACCAAATCATACTCCGCAACCACCTGACCGTTTATGGCATAGGTTCTCCCGTTATAGGTATATTGAATGGTGGGATACGCCGGATTGCTGGTAGGGCCAAGGAGTCTTGCCACAGGGATATTATAGGCGGCCTGCTTCACTCCCAAATCGTCCAGCTCACCGCCCCGCATCCTGTTGGGGTCCACCAAAAGCCCCTTGATAGAGGCGGGCTGCTGGAACACCGACGTATATTTTGCAATTGCCTCCGGGTTCGTGATATAGCTGGGAGTGCTTACCTGCACATAATTCCCGTCCTTCTTCACCGCAACGGCAAACTTCTTATAAAGCCTGCTGCCCGAAAGGTTATAATTCAGGGAAGCGGAAAAGCTGACCTCGCTGTCCTTATAATCTCTTGCAAGATACTCGGCATCCTGTGGAATCGCAGTATCATACGTATTTAAAGCAAAAAGATAGTAATACTTGTCGTCGCTTTTGGGAATGCCGTCCCCTTCCGCGGTAATGGAAACCCGCTGGGTTTTGGGGTTAATTGCGCACTCGGTTATGGATGCGAAGCTTGCGGTATTTGCATCTGTCAGCTCATGGCTTTCCGGCCTTTTCTTAAAGGATTCCCATACGGCGTTACCGGCGGTTACAATGTGCTCCGTCACGTCGTCTCCCATATCCTCCTCCGGTATTACCGGCTCCACGCTGTCCGTAACTTCCGGCGGCTTCACCTCCGGCAGCTTTTCCGCTTCCTCCTCCCATGAACGGGTCAGGAAAAACACCGAAAGCCCAAGCGCCCCCGCAAGAAGCGCCGCGGCGCCGGCAAAAAGCCAGCCTGTGAGCCTTTTCGTACCGGACTTTCCCGTCCTTTTCCCGGATTTCTCCGTTTTCCCGGCCTTCTCCGCCCTTCCTTCCGTCTCCGTCTTCCGGTCTTTCTCCGCTTTTCCGGTATTCTCCGTCTTGCGGTCTTTGTCCGCCTTCCCGGCCTTCTCCGCCTTTCTGGCCTTCCTCTCCTTATTTGCCGCTATCTTTCTTTTTATTTCCTTTGCCGGTTTTTTTCTCTTTCCGGTTTTTAAATCCATAATTTTCCTCTTTTCTCTCCCTCTTTTCCGCAGGAGGGCATAGTTTGCCGCCTGCGTCAGACTTTCGGCTTTTCCGTCCCCTTAAGCCGCTTCATGTGCTCTTTTATCTTCACCTCATACCCGTTTCCCGACGGGCGGTAAAACTCCCTGCCGCTCAGCTCATAGGGCAGATACTGCTGCTCCACATAGTGGTTCGGATAATCATGGGCGTACAGATAGCCCCGGCCATGCCCTAATTTCGCCGCCCCCTTATAATGGGCGTCCTGTAAATGCACCGGAATCGGAAGGTTTCCCCGCTCCTCCACCGCTTTCATGGCTTCCCCAATAGCCGCCACACAGGCGTTGCTCTTGGGCGCGCAGGCGACATAAATGGCCGCCTCGGAGAGAATAATCTGAGCCTCCGGCATTCCCACCCGCTCGGCCGCAAGGGAGGCGGAGACGGCAACGGAAAGTGCCTGGGGGTCCGCATTTCCCACGTCCTCGGCGGCGCAAATCATAATCCGCCTTGCCACAAAGGTAACGCTTTCCCCTGCATAAAGCATCCTTGCCAGATAATAAACCGCCGCGTCCGGGTCGGAGCCCCGCATGCTTTTGATAAAAGCGGAAATCGTATCGTAATGGTTGTCTCCCGTCTTGTCATAACGAATCACCCTCTTTTGAATGCATTCCTGCGCCACCTCCAGGGTGATATGTATTTTCCCGTCCTCTGACCGGTTGGTGGTCATAATGCCAAGCTCGATGGCGTTCAAGGCATGCCTTGCGTCTCCTCCGGCCATTTCCGCCAGAAATTCCATGGCGTCTTCCTCGAGGACCGCGTCGTAAGCGCCCATTCCCTTATCCCTGTCATAGACGGCTCTTTCAAGGAGCTTTTTGATGTCCTCCTTTTCAAGGGCTTTCAGCTCGAAAATAATGGAGCGGGAAATCAGCGCGCCGTTTACCTCGAAATAAGGATTTTCCGTGGTGGCTCCTATCAGTATCAGCGTGCCGTCCTCCACAAAGGGCAGAAGATAGTCCTGCTGACCCTTGTTGAAGCGATGAATCTCGTCTATAAAAAGGATGGTCCGCTTTCCGTACATTCCCATGGTGTCTTTGGCGGCCTTTACCACCTCTTCCATATCCTTTTTTCCCGCCACCGTGGCGTTAATCTGGGTAAATTCCGCGCTGGTGGTGTTGGCAATCACCTTTGCAAGGGTGGTTTTCCCTGTGCCGGGAGGCCCGTAAAAAATAAGGGAGCTGAGCTTATCCGCCCTGATTGCCCGGTACAAAAGCTTGTCTTTCCCGATGATATGCTGCTGTCCCACCACCTCATCCAGCGTGGTTGGGCGTATTCTGGCCGCCAGGGGGGACTCCTTTTCCATACTGGACGCCCTCATATATTCAAATAAATCCATATTTGTATCCTCAATACTGACATTGTAGTCTCATCTCACATTGAAAACATTTTGCCTCAGGCAGGCAGCCTGCTCATACTTCCCGTCTTATCTCCTCTGCCTACAGACAGATGGGCGGCTTTATCTGGAAAACTGCTTATAGAGCTTTACATGGTCCTCGATACAGCGCCACTTTCCGCTGGCGTTAGCCGTCACGCACACCAGATTCCGCCCGTTATCGAGAGAGGCGAAGCTGGCCGCGCAGTTGCCCGACTGCGCCACATAGCCGGTCTTGCCGCCAAGCACCTTACCGCCGCTGTCCTTATCCTCAATCCGACGGATAAACCAGTTGGAAAGCTCTAAGCCCTCCGGGTTCTGCAAGGTCTTTGCCGTGGTATGAATCCGGGTGGACATTACCTCCCGGCAAATTTCATTGTCAATGGCCGCCTCTAAAATCATGGCGATATCGTAAGCCGTGCAATAGTGATTTTCATCAAAAACGCCCACGCAGTTGGTAAAATGCGCCGTTTTTGACAGTCCAAGCTCTTTCAGCCTGTCGTTCATCAGCTCCACGAAATCCTCCTGACTGCCTGAAACGTAAACCGCAAGCCCTACCGCCGCGTCCGCTCCCGAGGGCAGAATCGTCCCGTAAAGCAAATCCCGCACGCTGACCCGCTCGTCTATCACAAAGCCCGCGCTGCTGCAGTCGTTGATATAGCCGTAATCCGTAATTTCCCGCGTAATGGTCAGCTTATCATCCAAATCCTCCGCCTGCTCCGCCGCCACCAGCGCCGTGAGAATCTTCGTCATGGAGGCCGGATTCATTCTCACATGGGCGTTGCGCTCCGCCAGAATCTCTCCGCTGTCCAAATCTATCAGGATGGCGTACTCGCTGACAATATCCCCTTCCCCGAGCTGCAGCGTATCAGAGGTGCTGTGAGCCTCATAGACTTTGGGCTCCGCCGCCTCTTTTTCCGCCACACCCTGGCCGCCTGCCATCGGAATCCCGGCTTCCGCAATTTCCAGAAAGTTGACATTGCAAAAAGCCGCCGCAATCTTTGCCACGCTGTCGCCGGCTTCCATAAGCTTCCGCTTATCCGAAGCCCTTCCGATAAGCGCGCCGATTCCTGTCACAACCAGTATCAAAGCCGCCAGGATACCGACTGCAACGGGCGCATATTTTTTGATATCTCTCCGAATCCTCTGCTGCCGTTCCTTTTCCCGCCGCATGGCCTCCACCCTCGTCCTGTGGCCTGCCAGGGCTTCATTCTCATCAATTAATTCCATATTCACCTGCAATTCCCCTTATCATTCTGACTTCTTCATGCCCCGGCATTTCTTTCCTGTCTCCGCTCTTGCCGAACGCCAATGCCTCAATCAATCTGCGCCAGCGCCTGAGCCATATCCGCAATCAAATCCTCCCTGTCCTCAAGACCGCAGGAAATGCGCACCAGCCCCGCCGGAACGCCCGCTTCCATAAGCTGCTGCTCCGTCATCTGGCGATGGGTTGATGTGGCCGGATTCAGACAGCAGGTTCTGGCATCCGCCACATGAGTCTCAATGGCCGCCAGCTTCAAATGCTTCATAAAAGTCTCCGCCGCGCGCCTTCCGCCCTTTAACTCAAAGGACACCACGCCGCAGCCGCCATTCGGCATGTACTTCAGCGCCGTTTCATAATATTTATCCCCTTTAAGTCCGGGATAATTCACATATGCCACCTGCGGATGGCCGCTTAAGAATTCCGCAACCGCCTGCCCGTTTTCCACATGGCGGGGCATCCGCACATGAAGGGATTCCAGCCCGAGATTTAAAATATAGGCGCTCTGGGGAGACTGCACACAGCCAAGGTCTCTCATCAGCTGGGAGGTACATTTGGTGATAAATGCCCCTTCTTTGCCGAATTTCTCCGCATAGGTAACGCCGTGATAAGACTCGTCCGGCGTACAGAGCCCCGGAAACTTATCGGCATAAGCCATCCAGTCAAATTTTCCTCCATCAACAATCGCGCCGCCCACCGCCGCGCCGTGGCCGTCCATATACTTGGTGGTGGAGTGGGTGACAATATCCGCTCCCCACTTAAGCGGCTGACAGTTTACCGGCGTGGGAAAAGTGTTGTCCACAATCAGCGGCACGCCGTGACTGTGGGCGGCCTCTGCAAACTTTTCAATATCCAGAACCGTAAGCGCCGGATTGGCGATGGATTCCCCGAAAACCGCCTTTGTATTTTCCTTAAAAGCCGCGTTTAACTCCTCTTTCGTGCAGTCCGGCGACACAAAGGTAACGTCAATCCCCATCTTCGCCATGGTAACGGAAATTAGGTTGAAGGTTCCTCCGTAAATGGAGGAGGAGGACACGATATGGCTCCCGCACTCGCAGATATTAAACAGGGCAAAAAAGTTCGCCGCCTGCCCCGAGGAGGTCAGCATGGCCGCCGTCCCGCCCTCCAGCTCTGCAATCTTTGCCGCCACGTAATCGTTGGTGGGATTCTGCAGACGGGAATAAAAATATCCTGAAGCCTCCAAATCAAAAAGCTTTCCCATATCCTCGCTGGTAGCGTATTTAAACGTGGTTGACTGAATAATCGGTATCTGCCTTGGCTCTCCGTTCCCCGGCGTGTAGCCTGCCTGGACGCATTTCGTGTTCATTTTATATTCGCTCATCTGTCCGACCCTCTTTCTTTCAAAATCAAATCTGCTTCCCTGACATCGTAAGGTCTGCGTTTATGCAGACTTCTTTTATCATACCATGACAGAGTGAACCGGTCAAATGTTCATGGCTAAACTGTTACGAAAATTTATACCTCTCTTTATTGACTTTCAGACACATCTGTCGTATAATTTTTCAGACACTAATGTCGGAAAGTTGGGCTGCCTATGAATAAAAGAGGACAGGAAACAAGGAAACATATAAAAAAATGCGCATGCTCTTTATTTGCAGAAAAAGGATTTAAACAGGTGACAATGAAGGATATCTGCGATGTGGCGAACTTAAGCAGAGGCGGTTTGTATTGCCATTACGAAAGCACACGTCAAATATTTCAGGAGATTATTGATGATATGACAAGCGAGCAGGATAATGAAATTGATTTAAGAATAGAGCGAAATTGTCCGGCAGTCGCTATTTTGGACGAAATTTTAAACAAGTATGAGAATGAAATGCCTGACAGCCAGTCTTCATTAAGTATGGCAATCTATGAGTATTTCAGTATTCGTGATATTGCAAATCAGAGCAATGCGCTGTATGAGCAATATCTGATTTCAGCAAATACGTGGAAGAAGCTGATACAATACGGGATAGACAGACATGAGTTCAATGAAGTGGATATTTCCGCAGTATTCGATTTAATTGTGTTTTCGTATCAGGGGGTAAGGATGTACAGTAAGCTTATGCCTGTGGATAAAGAAACACCTTCCAGAATAACGAAAGAAATCAGAAAAATCTTAGTAAAAAGAGGCAGTAATAACAATGTGGTTTAAGTATTTTCTGAGATGAATATGAAAGGCGGTGCTAAAACTATGAAATTAAAAATTGTCGGCAGCGGAGGAATGTCAATTATTCCGAGTTCGTTTTGCAGTTGTAAAATCTGTGAAGAAGCCAGACAAAAAGGCGGCAGGTATGAGCGGTTAGGACCAAGCCTGTATATTGACGATATAAAAATGCTCATAGATACTCCCGAGGACATTGCGGTAGCCTGCAACAGACAGGGAATATCGGAAGTGAAACACCTTTCCATTTCCCATCGTGACCCGGACCATGTCAGGGGTATCAGGATTGTTGAAAAGATAGGCTGCGACTTTATTAAGGGAACAAGTTCTCCCATTGGATTTTATGCTCTCCCGGAGGTCGTCAATGATATCAATCAGATGAACCGCGACTGCTTTCAGTATTATGGCGATATTCTTAAGTGCATTTCCGTTAATGAAACGTCGCATATAAAAATAGCTGATATCAGCATAGATTTGATAAACAATAATCCGGTCAGAAATATCACATTTTATGTTCTGCAGGAGTATGAAAAAAAGGTTATCTATGCCTGTTGCAATCCGAAGCCTTTTGCTCATAACGATTTATATTTTGACGCGGATATTTTGATTATCAGCATGGTTTCTGACGACGGCATACTAAATGACGGGACGAAGCTTACGGATACGCCTTTGAAGGATGAAATATTCACTTTGGATGAGATTATAGAGTTGAAAAACTATTACAGAATCGGGAAGATTATCGTTACACATATCGATGAAATATGGGGAAAATCCTACGGCTATTACAGGGAGCTTGAAAAAGAACTTAATAATATTTTGTTTGCCTATGACGGTATGGAAATCATAGTTTAAAAGTCAAACAGCAAGTATCTTTGTTATTCCTCTGTCTTTCTTCCGCCACTTATATCCCTTAATCGACCACCTATATAAAAACAGTGGAAACCGCGTCTTGTTTTCACTATACTTTAAACACAGAAGACGCGAAAGGCTGCGAAAGCCCGGACAGTGCACGGGAAGGGCCACAGCCGGAGCAAAATCAGGAGGGAGAGAAGCTGCAAATGCAAGTAGAAATCAAAATTGACGAATCCTGCCGGGAACCTAAAATCACTATTCTCACAGATAAAATGACGGATGAAATCAATACTCTTGTCAGAAATCTGTCCGGCCAATCGCCGCAGATACTTACAGGCTTTCAGGGCGATACGGCGGAAGTGCTGGCGCAGCCGGATATCCTGCGCATCTTCGCCTCCGCCGGAAAGGTTTTAGCCGTGACGGAAAAAGGCGAATATACCCTCCGCCTGCGGCTGTATGAGCTGGAGGAACGCCTTGACCGAAACCACTTTGTCCGCATATCCAATTCGGAGATTATCAACCTTCGGAAGGTAAAGGGCTTTGATTTGAGCTTTACGGGCACGATTTGCGTTTCCTTATCGGACGGAACCGTCACCTATGTTTCCCGGCGCTATGTTACAAAAATCAAGCAGGTGCTGGGACTGTAACAAATCCGCAATACCTGAAATGTTAAAATTCATAATTGACACCGTCTTTCAAAAATCATCTTCTTGAAAAGGCGGAAGAAAGGGGATTATATGAAAAAACTAATTATTTTACGAAGTTTACTTGGCGCCCCCATCGGCCTTACCATCAGTTATCTGATTCCCGTTTTTATTTCCCTGGCAATCGGGGACGGGAACTACTATCCTATCGTGCCGGAGCTTGCCGAAACCTGCGGAAGCGAAATAAACGCCGTACTCTTGCAGACATTCTGTTCTCTCCTTGTCGGAGCTGTCTGCGGGGGTGCTTCGGTCATCTGGCAGATAGAAGAATGGAGCCTTATGCGCATGACCGTCACGCATCTGGTTCTCTGTTCCGCCGCCATGTTCCCAATCGCTTACCTCATGCAGTGGATGCCCCACAACTTTAGCGGCTTTCTGCGCTACTTTGGGATTTTCTTCGGGATTTACTTCTGTATCTGGGGCTCGCAGTATGTTGCGATAAAAAAGAAGCTTGCGGAGATAAATCAGAAAGTAAGGGAGCGGGGATAACTATGAAGCCGAAGGCTTATAGTTACAGAAGGGAAGCGGAATTGATTTTCACCCAATTAAAACCACCGGCCTGACCGGTGGTTTACTTTCGTTAAATATAAACTTGCTACCCCAAAATCTCATCTTTCCTCTTAAGAATCGCTTCCACCGGCGCGCATGCCTCGCAGTCGCAGTACTTTGCGCCCGCCGCCTTGATTTCCTCGCCGTGAGCCGCTACGCCCTTCGCCGTTTCCTCGCCGAACACCTTCGCCCCGGCTTCCGACTTTGCAAAGCCAATCAATTCGTCAACGGGCATGATATCCAGCTCCAATTCCTCAATCAGCGCTTTTGTCGTTTCCGCCTCCTTTTCCGTGCCAAGGGCGTCCAGAAAAGCCTGACCTGCCGCCTTTGCTTCCTCGCAACAGTAAGGCACGCTCATAAACTCCTTTACCTTTTGTACCGTAAAATCTTTTACATCCTGATTCATGGTCTTTTATCCTCTCTTTCCAATGTTAAAAATCCGCAATAGTTCTATATAGAATTATAACATGTGGAACAGTTTTGTAAAGTATGTTTTATTTAAAGCCTTTTTTAAACTGCTCCCTGTAAGGCATCCAACAACCACCTCATTTTCTCGCAATCATCACGTCCATACAATGCTGATGCCTGACCCCGCTGCTGTCGCAGTCAAACACATACTCCTCCATCCGCTCCATTTTCCAGTCATTGTAATAATAAAACAGCTCCCCTGTCTTCCAGAAAAATTCCTTCTCCGCCTCCCAGTCCGGGGGCGCAGGCAGATAAGGCTTTTCCACAAAAACATTCATAATATGAATCCCGCCGGGAGCAGTATGCTCCTTATAATGTTCCAGAATTTCCGCCCTTTTCTCAGGAGGGATATATTGCAGGGTTCCGCTGGCATAGACAACGTCATAGACGATGTCTATGCCGGTATCATTGATAATATTAAACTCATTTTCCAGCCGATAGTCCAGCAAATCCGCCCGGAAAAAGTTGACGGAAACGCCGCCAAGCTCCGCCAGCCTTTTCCCCTTTTCAATCCCGCTTTCCGCGATGTCAAAGGCCGAAACCTGATAGCCGTTACGGGCAAAAAACACGGCCGCCTGCCCTTCCCCGCAGCCTATATCCAGAAGCCGCAACGGCCTTATGGGAGGCATCAGCTTCATAACCTCATAGCACCCGCTCCAAATGTGATTTCCCCAGTAATACTCCTCGCTTAAATACTTTTCCGCATAAAGAGTGGTTTGAATTTTTTCCGCCTGATATCCCAAAAGCGCGTCGATGCTTACCTGAAACACCGATGCAATTACAGGTATCAACTCTATGTCAGGATATCCCTGGGCGTTTTCCCACTTCGACACGGACTGGAAGGAAACCCCGAGCCGGGCAGCCAGCTTCTCCTGTGTCATACCGCTTTTTTTCCTCAATTTCAGTAGATTTCCGGCAAAATTATTTTTCATTTCCTTCTCCTTTTCCGCAGAATAATTTCTGCATGGCGTTCTGCTATCATCATACCGGATTTTCAGCAAATAAAAAATAACCTGTTTTTAGAAACAGACGCGGGATTTCAATTGGAGGTGGAGTACAGCCCTTCCCGGATAAAAATAAGGATAACATAATTGATATTATTCCCCTAAACGCCTAAAATAAAGAATACAGGAGGAACGACCATGGATTTGAAGCAGAAAATACTGATTATCGACGACGACATGGATTTATGCCGGTTACTCAGAAATAATCTGGAACAGGAAGGCTATTACGTCTGTATCCGCCACGACGGAGCTGCAGGACTGCTGGAAGCTCAAAGCGCTGATTATCAGCTTATCGTTCTGGACATCATGCTTCCGCACAAAAACGGATACGAAGTCCTTGAAAAAATCAGGGAAAAAAGCTTCGTGCCTGTTTTGATGCTGACTGCCAGAGACAGTGAGGGGGACAAGGTATCAGGACTTCGGATGGGCGCGGACGACTATCTGACAAAGCCCTTTTCCAACAGCGAATTTCTTGCAAGGGTATCGTCCCTTTTGCGGAGATACACTGTTTTTAATGCCGCCGATATCCCCGACAAAAATATTGCCGTCGGCAGGCTGACAATTAACAGGGCTGCACACGAGGTCAGCAAGGATGACCTGCCGCTCGAGCTGACGGCAAAAGAGTTTGATTTACTTTTGTTTTTTGCGGAAAATCCGGGAAAGGTTTTTACCAAAAAACAGATATATCGTGCCGTCTGGAAGGATGAATACGCCTTTGACGATAACAATATCATGGTTCATATCCGCAGGCTGCGGAAAAAGATTGAAGATAATCCCGAAAGTCCCGAATACATTTTGACTGTGTGGGGCGTAGGATACAAGCTGGGTGGTGAAACAGGATGAGCGTTTTTGTCATCATTTTAACAGTTGTCTGCGTTGGGGAATTTTTTTATATCCTTCATACCCGAAAGCAATTAAAAGCATGGCTGGAATTTCTGAAAAGCCTCCGCAAAGCGCCCCGGCAGAATTCCTTCGCAAAGGGAAACGGCCTTCTTGCAGACATCAATTTTGAGCTGAACGGTATTCTGGAGGAAAACCGCAGGCAATTTGTGAAATTGCGCAAATCGGAAAATGCCGGCAGGCAACTCTTGACGGATTTATCCCACGATGTGAGAACTCCCCTTTCCTCCCTAATCGGATATCTGGAATCCCTGGATTCCCAAAATGCAAAAGAGCCGGAGGAGTATATCCATGTTGCTTACAGGAAGGTGCTGGATTTACGGGAGCTGACAGATATGCTTTTTGAGTGGTTCAAGCTCTCTTCCGACGAGCAGCGATACCAGATAGAGACCTATGATATCAATGAATTAACCAGGGAAATCATTATCGGGCAGATTCCTCTGCTGGAAAAAAGGCAGATATCCTTTTCGGCAGATATTCCTGATGACGAGTGGTTTGTAAGGATAGACAAAACAGCGTATGCAAGGATTATCAACAATCTTTTAAGCAACGCCGCAAGACACGGCAAATGCTCTTTCATTGAAATTGATATAAAAAGGCAAGAAAACCGGGTATTGATTTCTGTCTCCAACAACGGAATTCCAATTCCAGAAAACCAGCTTCCTTTCATATTTGAACGTCTGTACAAATGCGATTCGTCCCGTTCCGGGAGTGGAAACGGGCTTGGGCTTGCGATTGTCAGAGAGCTTACAAACGCAATGTCCGGAGAAATCACTGTAAAAAGCATCCCTGATGGAAAAACCACATTTTGCATCGCATTGCCGCTCGTTGTAAGGAAAAATTAAGATTTGGGAAAGGGGCGTGTCAGGACTTACTGATAAAATAAAAGTCAGGAGGTGTTCATCAGATGGATAAATACGTAATTGAAACAGAAAACCTGTCCAAGGACTATCATGGCCAGCCTGCGGTAGACAATCTCAGCCTTCATGTGCCGGAAGGGAAAATTTATGCGTTTTTAGGAAAAAACGGCGCCGGAAAAACAACCACTATGAAGATGCTGCTGAATCTTATCCGGCCGTCTGACGGAAAAATCTATCTTTTCGGAGAAAATAATTCCGTTTCTGGCAAAAAGAACTGCCACCGAATCGGGTCTGTCATCGAAGCTCCTGCCTTTTATGAGAATCTGACGGCAAGGGAAAATCTGGAAATTCTGGCGCGGCTGCGGGGACGGCATCGGAAAGATACTATAGAGCGCGCCCTTTGTTCCTTCAATCTGGACAAGGAAAAAAAGAAGCTGTTCCGCGAATATTCCCTGGGTATGAAGCAGCGTCTGGGACTTGCCGCCGCCATTATGCATGAACCGGAGCTCTTGATTCTGGACGAGCCCGTAAACGGCCTTGACCCGGTCGGTATCCATGAAACCAGAAAATATTTGCTGCAGTTATGCCGGGAAAACGGGACGACAATATTTATTTCCAGCCATGTGCTGAATGAAATCGAACAGCTTGCAGATATCATCGGCGTAATCGATAAGGGAAAGCTTCTGGAAGAAGTAAGCTTACAGGAATTATACAGGCGCAGACGAAAATTTGCGGAATTTGAAGTGTCTGATGTAAATAAGGCGGCCCTTCTGTTGGAAAATGTATTCCATATTTCGGATTATGCAATTACAGGAAAGCATCTGCTGCGTCTGTATGAAAAAATCGACGTCAGAGCGGATATTAACGGCTGCTTTATAAAAGAAGGGATTGCGGTTGCCGGCGTAACCGTGGATTCAGGAAAACTGGAGGATTATTTTACCGAACTGGTGGGAGGTGACGGAATTGGCTGATATTGTATATTGCGAATGGTTAAAATTAAAGCGTTCTAAAATTTTACTGATTGGATTTTCAGGCTCCTTTATTGTGCCCTTTCTGGTCACGGTAAACGATATCAGAATCAGCTTTTCAAAACCGGATGCTTCCTTAAGCCCCGGCTGGATATACGAGGATTCCATTATGTTTATTATGCTGCTTTTTGGGCCTCTTGTCATGGCGGTAGTTGCAACCTATCTGATAAGCCGGGAATACACGGAAAAAACATTGAAAACAGTTTTTGTGCTCTCCATCAGCCGCAGCCGGTTTCTGGCGGGAAAGTTTATCATGCTTTTTATTCTCGTGCTGCTCTTTATGGTTCTTTCATGGTTTGATATTGTTGTGATTTCCATAATATGCAGCCTGTTTCTTGACGCCCAGCAGATAACTCTGCTGACAGCGGTTTCTATTCTGATACAGATGATAAAAGGCGGCATCCTGCTATTTGCAACCCTTCCCCCTTTTGTATATCTTTCCATGCGCGCAAAAGGTACGATTACCCCCTTTATTGTCATAGCCACAGTCAGCCTTCTGAACGTCGTGTTGTCAGGCTCGCCCATAGCCGGGTTTTACCCGTGGACCGCCGCCTATCTTCTGCTCGCCGGTCGTCTTGCGCAGGTAAGCGGTTCGACTCTGCCTGGCATACTCGTTATTTTGCTTGTGTATGTGTCCGGCATATGGGCCAGTGTGTCGAGATTTCAAAAAGAAGATATCTTTTAGCAGCGAACGGGGCCGTCTTTTCTATGGGCTCACAGTGAAAAACATCCGCATACTTATAAATACGCCGCAGCGTTTTTTCACCAAGAGACGGAACCACCCCGAACCGTGTGAAAGCTGATTTGATGTGTGGGTCGTTTGAATTTTGCCAGAGCCCAGAACGCCTCCCGCGAGATTTTTCCGTCGGCAAAATTCTGGACAAAGTTAAAAATTGTATCGTTTGCCATCGGTCCTTCCACAATATCGTAATCATGCGGATTTCCCAGCCTGCAGGAAACGATAAAATCAAGCCATTCTTCTGTCATTTCCGAAAATTTGAGTATTTTCAGCGTATCGTCAGGTACATAAACATATTCATTGATTGTCACCTCTTTAATAGTATAACATCTTTATAAATAAAGCGCAGCCCCTCTTTTGAGGGGCTGTCATCAGTCAGGTACGTCAAAACCAAATTCCACGATTTTCTATTCCGCCCTTGCCATCGCCGTCTTAAAGTCCTTCTGGTCGGTAAAGATTTCGTTGGTATAGGGATTTTTCTTCTGCAGCTTCGCACGCCGCAAAATCACCGCAAATATCACAATGTTCACCACAATGGAAATCACGGAAATAATTCCCTGAGCCGTGGGATTGGCCATTGTCGGCATGGACTCCCCGAGGGCCGCCGCCGCTCCCGCAGAGCCGTACACCGACGATACGGTGGTGAACCGGCTGCCGTCCTGGAACAGCGGAAATACCTGTGCGAACATACACCACATGGCAAGGGTATTGGCACGGTTCTGAATCCAGCCGCCCTTGTTCCAGAGGGCATTGGCAACGGTAGGAGCCAGCAGAAGCGCAAAACCGCAGTACCATGAATGGGTGGGCAGGTTTAAGTAGGTATACTGGAAATTCCAGATATCGTAAGCCAAAATATAGCACCATATCATATCCGGCCAGAGCATGTCTTTCTTATCCTTTGAGGAATAAATTCCCCACCAGCCCGTCATGCAGACAATGTTAATCAGACCGGCAACGCCGTTTAAAATATTCCACCAGCCGCCGTAAAGCCATACGCCCTCTGAGGATTTCCACCAGCCGCCCATAATGTCTCCGGCCTTAATCACGGATTCAAAATCGGATACAACCGCAATCAGAATATTAATTGCAACAATCACAAAGGGAAATACCTTAAAGGCATGGGATTTCCCCAGCTTTCCCCACTTATACTTTAAAATCATGAAACCGATACAGCCTGCCAGCGCCGCATACAGCTTGGCATAATGGAACCAGCTGTTCATATGCACATAAGTCTGGTTATTCAGCGCCCACTGTGCGCCCCTTGCCGCGCCTATGTAAATAGAAATAAAATAAACGGTAAGCCCGGCGGGTATTGCGAAAAAGCAGATGCCTCCTCCCACCTTCGTGCGTCTTGCCACCTCGTTCATGATAATCAGTCCTGCAAAAACAAGCACCCAGCCCAGAAGCTGCCACATAGTCGTGCCGCTGCTTAAGTTAAACATCTTTTATCCCTCCTCGTATAATCAATAAACCTCAATTTCTTTAATATTAAATTCATTCCCCTGCAAAAGCCACGTCTGCGGGCTCCCACAGTGGGGACAGATTTTCCCGTATTCCACAGTCGGATAGGTTTGCTTACAGTCGTCGCACCAGGTAACGGCGGGGAGCTTTTCCACGACAAGCTCCGCCTCCGCAAAGAGCTCCCTCTTTTTCGCCGCCCATTTCCAGCAGTTCTGCAGATAGTCCTCAATCACCGTCGATACCTCGCCGAGCTCCAGGACCACCTTCGAAATGCCCATCACTTCATTTTCCTGCGCAACCTTTTCCAGACTGTCCATAATATGAAACACTACGCCAAGCTCATGCATGATTTCCCCGTTTCCGCACCGTGCTCCCAACTTTCTCAAAGCACAGGTTTTCACCCTTCTTTTTTGCCCGCAAATTTAATCTTCAGCGACTGCTTAATCATATTCGGAAGCACGTATTTTAACTTATCCTCCGACTTTATCATGGTAGAGCAGCCCGGAAGCTCCCTGTGAAGGGAAATGGCGTCAAAGACGCATTTGGTGGTACAGATACCGCAGCCGATGCACTTGTTGGGGTCTACCACCGAAGCGCCGCAGCCAAGGCAGCGGGATGTCTCCGCTTTTACCTGCTCCTCCGTCAGTGTGTTTGACAAATCGCGGAAGGAACGAAGCTGAGCTTCCTCCGCCCTCTCGGGACGCTGTCTGTCGGTGTTGTCATAGCTTGCAATGAAAATATCGTCCTTGTCAAGCTCGATAAAGTCTCTCCTGTTTCTTCCGATAGTGAGCGTGCAATGCTCATGTACATAGCGGTGCAGGGAAATGGCTCCCTCTCTGCCCGCCGCAATGGCGTCTATGGCAAATTTCGGCCCGGTGTAGACGTCGCCGCCCACAAAGATATCCGGCTCCGCCGTCTGGTAGGTGAGTCTGTCGGCAATGGCGCCGCCGTTGGGGCGAAGCTCCACCTTTGTGCCCTTTATCAAATCTCCCCAGCCGATTCCCTGTCCCACGCTGAAAATCACGCTGGCACAGGACACCGTCATGGTATCGTTCTCATCGTAAACCGGCGCGAAGCGATGGGACTCGTCAAACACCCGGGTGCATCTCTTGAATACCACGCCCACAGCCCTGCCGTTTTCCGTGAGGATTTCCTTCGGGCCCCAGCCGTTGTTGATGGCGACATTTTCCTGCGTGGCTTCCAGAATTTCCTCCCGGCTTGCGGGCATTTCGTCCCTGCTCTCCAGACAGAACATGGTTACTTTACCCTGACCGCAGCGGGTGCTCATCCTTGCCGCGTCCATGGCAACGTTTCCACCGCCCACCACAATCACGTCGCCCCCAAGGTCAAAGGTTTCCTTCTCGCCGGCTTCCTTAAGGAAATCAACCGCGGTGTAAACGCCTGCCGCGTCCTCGCCGGGAATGCCAGGCTTTCTTCCCATCTGACAGCCGATTGCAATGTAAAAGCCCTTATAGCCCTCCGCCCTAAGCTGCTCGATGGTAATATCCTTCCCCACCTCGACGCCGCAGCGGATTTCAACGCCCATCGCCTTTATCACTTCGATTTCGGCTTCAATCAAATCCTTTTCCAGCTTATAGGAAGGTACACCGTAGGTCAGCATACCGCCGGGTCTTGCATTCTTTTCAAAAATCACAGGCTTATAGCCCTTGTCCGCCAGATAGTAGGCACAGGAAAGCCCCGCGGGGCCTGCGCCGATAATGGCGATTTTTTCGTCAAAGCTTCCCTTTAAAGAAGGAACCGTAGGCTTCGGGATATAACGGGTTTCCGCTTTCAAATCCCTCTCCGCCACAAAGCGCTTGACGTCGTCAATGGCAACAGCCTCGTCCAATGTGGCGCGGGTACAGGCGTCCTCGCACCGGCGGTTGCAGATGCGCCCGCAGATGGCCGGAAGGGGATTATCCTTTTTAATCAGCGCAAGGGCCTCCTCATAGCGGCCTTCCTTTGCCAGCTTCAAATACCCCTGAATGGCAATGTGCGCCGGACAGGCGGTCTTACAGGGCGACGTGCCTGTATCATAGCAGTTAATCCGGTTCACGTCCCGGTAATTGTGGGTCCACATGTGCTCTCCCCACTTCTGCTCCGTGGGAAGGGGCATCTTCGGATAGGTAACCTCGCTGCCGTCCTTTTTGCATAGCTTCTGCCCCAGCTTCACCGCGCCTGCCGGGCAGGATTCCACGCACTTGCCGCAGGCAACGCATTTTTCCTTATCCACCTTTGCTATGTAAGCCGAGCGGGACATGTTCGGCGTGTTAAAAAGCTGGGAGGTACGAAGCGCATAGCACACGTTTACGTTACAGTTACAGATGGCGAAAATCTTGTTGGCTCCGTCGATATTGGTAATCTGATGGACGAAACCGTTGTCCTCCGCCTGTTTGAAAATATCAAGGGCTTCTTCCCTTGTGATATAGCGTCCGTCCTTCTGTGTCTCCACCACATAATCCGCCATATCGCCTACCGCCACGCACCAGCCCTCCGGGTCGTCCCCGCAGCCCTCGTCATGCTTTAAGCGGGAACGGCGGCAGGAGCAGGGGCTTGCCGCATACTTGCCCTCATACTTTGTCAGCCAGTAGGAAATATGCTCCAAATCAATGGATTCGCTCTCCATCTCAATGGCCTTTTCCACGGGAATCACGTGCATACCGATGCCGTTCCCGCCTTCTCCCACAAAAGGCGTCACATGCTCGAGAGGCAGCCTTGACATATGCTCGAAAAACAGCGTAACCTCAGGATGCGCCTCTATGATGTTATTATTCATGTTGAAAAATTCCGCCGAGCCCGGCACGTACATGGGCAGAAGATACTGCTTTTCATGCGCCGGATTTTCCCAGTTGTATTCCATAATGCCTTTCACGGACATTTCCTGGAGCTTCGGCTCTAATTCCTTTTCGGGAATGCCCGTAAGCTTTGCAATTTCCGGCAAGGTTTTAGGCTTGCGCACCCCTAATTTCAGCGCAATCTCCGCTTCCTCGTCGGTAAGCACTCCCGCAAGTCCCCAGTATTCCGGGTCGTCTTTTGTAATCTTTTTGATGCCAAGCTTCTGGGGAATTCTGTCCGTTATCATCTTCCCCAGCTTTAAAATGCTCTCCCGGGGCGGTCCCTCGTCGCCCCCTTTGTGCTCCGGATACACATAATCCGGATAAAGTTCTTTGTCAAGTTTTTTCTCCATACTTCCCCCGTTTCCTTCTCTTTTTGTATTGATGCCGGCCTATGCATAATTGCTATGCGCAAATCCTTCGGCCGGTTTGTTTCCTGTATCGGGCTCCCTGCCGGTTTCCTCCGTCATTCGTCCTCTTTCCCGCGCCACCTTCCGACCTCGTCCCTTAACCAGCCTGTCCACTCCTCCATGCCTTCGCCTGTCTTTGCGCAGACGGGAATAATTTTGGCATTTGGATTCCGCATGAGAATATACTCTCTGCATTTGTCCATATCAAAATCAAAATAAGGCAGAACGTCGATTTTATTGATTAAGACCACGTCGCAGACGCTGAACATCAGCGGGTATTTCAGCGGCTTGTCGTCCCCCTCCGGCACGGACAGAATCATGGCGTTCTTCGACGCGCCGGTGTCGAACTCCGCAGGACAGACCAGATTCCCCACATTTTCCAGAATCGCCAGCTCCACGTCGCCCGTCTCGAGCCCTTCAAGCCCCTGCCGCGTCATCCCGGCGTCCAGATGGCACATACCGCCCGTGTGAAGCTGAATCACCTTTGCCCCCGACTGCGAGATAGTTCTGGCATCCACATCGGAATCGATATCCGCCTCCATGACGCCGATTTTGAAAGTGTCTTTCAGCCCTTCAATGGTGCGCATCAGGGTCGTGGTCTTGCCTGCTCCCGGAGAGGACATGAGATTTAAAAGGAAAACACCCTTTTCCTTTAATTCCTCTCTAAGCTCCTGCGCCTGCCTGTCGTTGTCCGCAAAAACACTCTGTTTAATTTCCAGAATCCGCACTTCTTTCACTATATCCCCCCTTAAAACCGCATAATATCCTGTAGCCTAATTATAATATTTCGCACTTCCCTTGTAAAGGAAAACGTCAAATCCTCACCGGGAATCAATTTTCGGATTCCGGTGAAATGAATACTGTCAAAAAGGATTTCAGCCTGGAATATTTCTTAAGGAGTCCTTATAAAAACGTCGGTGCTTAGCGAGGTTACGAGCTGTTATACAGCTCGCGAGCTTAGCATCCGTTACGTTTTTATAGAGCGAAAGCGCGGCGACGAAGAAATATTCCAGGCTGAAATCCTCTCTGACATATACCTTCACCGGAATCTGAAAATTGATTCCGCATCAAATCCTGCTCTGATATTCCTTCAGCCTCTCATTAAACTCCGCCGCGCTTTTCCTGTCGTTCAGCCACATAACAACATAAACAGTCACAAATATCACCGCGACCGATACCGCCAGCACCACGGAAAAAACCACGCCAAACTTAAGCCCTGCGGCATAATTCACCCCAAAAATCATCAGCTCGATTAAAAAAAGATGCACCGCCTGCCGAAACAGAATTTCCTTCACCGAAAGCTCCCTTTTTGATTTGGTGACCGCCCCTAACGCAACCGAAAAAAAGCCGAATAAAAGCGGAGAAAAAAAGGCGTCATAGCCAAGCTTCTCCGCTGGAAAAAACACCATCCCAATCACTCCCTCCAAAAACGAAATACACGTGGAGCACACAAAAAACGCCATCAGAAATTCCATCGCCCATCCCTTATTTCTCATCATTTCCGCCTCCCATCACAATTCTTTTCATCTCCCCGGCATACTGCCGGGAAATCATCAGCCGTTCCCCGTTTTTCATATGGGCAAAAAAGCGCCCGTTGAGCGCCGGACTAATCCCCTCCAGCAAAAGGAGATTGAGTATTACCGACTTTGAACACCGCACAAAATGAAATCTTTCGAACGCCCGCTCCGCCTCGTACAGACGCATTTTCACCTCATAAACCTGCTCCCCTGTGTAGGCAAACAGCTTTTCATCCAGCGCCTCAAAATAATAGACATCCTCAAGCCGGAAGCGCTCCGTCCTCCGGCTGTCTGTCGTGCCCCATATCTCCGCTCCCTTCCCTGCGGCATAGGCTCTGATATCCTCCACCTCCGGGGTGATTTCCGTGCATTCTATAATTACCTTCTCATCCTCTTTTTTCAAAATCTTCCTGATGCATACCCTCATGCCTCCATACATGCCTCCCTTTGCTTTCCCTGTCCCCATCCTCAATACTCATCGGCTATGTCAAGGGACTCCTTCCCCTTTAAATAACAGTCAAACCAGTTTAACACCATTTGATTGACATTTTCAATACATTCCCTCTTATCCACCTTGCCCACGCCTAAAAGCCGGGCAAGCGCCGGCGATACCAGCGGCAAATCCGTAAAGTTCAAATGCCCCGCGTCGTTAAAGATAACCGACTTATAATCCTCCGCATTTTTCCCCACATAAAAATTCACATAGCCCTCGCCCCCTATGGTAAGCGCCTCCTCATAGGCATCTCTGGAATTTACGTCCAGAAGCGGAACCGGATAAGGCTCGCTGTTAAAAATCTCCCTGCCGTTTTCAAAGCCCACATACTCGCCCAGCATGGTTCCCTCCAAATCCGCCACCGCGCCGATTTCATCCTTTCTTATCCTTCCAAGGGCAACGCTGGATGCACCTCCCATGGAATGGCCGAACAGACCGATTTTTTCCTTATCTATCAGAGAAAAAGGAGCCTCCTCCCCGTTTTCCGCCTTCGCCAGAATCGTATCCAGTACAAACTCCTCGTCCGCCACCCGCAGCGCCATCCATTCCTTTCCCCTAAGATAAATTTTTTCCTCCAGGTTCGGGTCATCCTCATCATTCACCGCAAATACCTCCTTTACAAAATCCGGGTCCGCCGTGGTAACCTTACCGTTCACATCTTTTACAAACATTGCATGATAAGGGTGCCCGATACTTGCCACCACATAACCGTGGGAGGCAAGCTCCGTACAGGTGGAATAATTGCTGTCAATCACCCCGAACGCCCCGTGGGAAAAAATGACCAGCGGATAGCTCCCCTCCCTTTCAGGATACCAGAATTTCACCGTCAGCATACGATTATCCCCTGTATCTGTAAAGCTTTCCACCCTGTCTGTGTCCTCCCAGGTAAATTCCTGCACCTTAACCGCCAAATCGCCGGTCACCTGCGGTTGCCTGTAGGGCGGGAACAACGCCGTCCGCAATGCCAGAATCACCACCGCAAGAACCGCGCATATTTTCAAACACCTGATTACCGCTTTTTTCATTTTTTCCTTCCCGCTTCTTTCTTCCATTTTAGTTACTCCTCCCTTTTCGTTTTTCCGGCGTCTGACCGGAAAATATCCCTGGCTTTGGGAGCCTTTGGTCAGATACCGTTATTCTAATCTCTGCAAAAAGGATAGCATGATTTTTCAGAAAAAAGACGGGCGAAAGGATGAGATGCTTTTTCCATGGATAAGATGCGCGGCACATTGCCCGCGGGCCAGCTTATTATAACAAAACGGACGCCCTGTTTTGCAAAGCGTCCGCTGCGGGGTGGGCGGATAGCTCCGCCATTTTTATTCAATTTTAACTTCCGAATCCCTTTTCAGCTTTTCTGCCAGCGTCACCACCCATTCTCCTATGTAGCTGCAGACGATTCCGACTACTGCTCCCGCAAGAATGTCGGTGGGGTAATGCACCCCCACATACAGCCGGGAAAAGGAAATCAGCACCGCAAGGATGAGTGCCCAGACGCCCTGCTTTTTCGGCAGCTTCCGGTACAGCACGCAGGCGGCCGCAAAGGAGCTTCCCGCATGGCCGGAGGGGAAGGAAAATTCCGAGGGCTTTTTGACAATCGGTACAAGCGCCTCCATGGCATTGTAAGGGCGGACTCTCGCCACCATATTTTTCAGCAGGATATTGTTAAACAGCAGGGACGCAAGAAGGGCGCAGGCGCTCATGCAGCCGATTTTTCTGGTTTTTTCGGGAATGAGGAGCGCAATTGTAAGCAGCATCCATATAATTCCCGCATTCCCGAGACTGGTGATAAGCACCATAATCGGATTCAGAACAGGATTCCTCACCGCCTCCTGCAAAAACAACAGAATTCCCCCGTCTATGTTAAGTAATGTCTCCAACATCTTTATCCCCTTTATTCCTGCGGGCAACAAGCCATGCGGACATGTCTTTTGGCAGCTGCCGTGCGCAGACAAATGTTGCCGTTATCTTTCGCCTCTCAAAGCCTTAAGAAGCATAATATGATATTCCTCGTCCAGAATAATCCGCTTAAGAACAGCGTTTACACAGTCGTCGTCTATCATATTGATATGCATTTCATACTGACGAATCGCCTCTTTTTCAGCCTCTATATCCGCTATAAGCATTTTATCAATATTCTCGGGAATCGTCAAATACTCCGGCGTCCATAATTTCGGACGGCCGTTGCGGGTTTTGGCGGAAAAATCGACGTTTCCGCCAAGGAGCACAATCAGCTCTCCCAGCTTCTGAAGATGCATCATTTCCGCCATGGCAATTCCAAGAAGCGTCCTCGCCAGAGTGCATCTCTCAAAAGAAATACGGTTTTCATTGTTGATATACTGCGTAATTGCAGACATCTCCGATACGAAGCCGCAGTAATCGACGCTCAGCAAATCCGCGTAATTCCGGTTCCTTCCACGCACCTTAGTTTCCGGATAAGGCAAATCCGCCATAATCGGCTTCACTCCGGTAAAGCTGCAGTTGTTTGTCAGACATCTCTCTTCCATATAAAAGTTATCTCCAAAACATATTCTTATAGAATAATATATTTTGGTTCCTGGATTCTGTTACAGCTTCCCCGCCCCATGAAATCTGAAAACTGATTTATGCTCCCTTTGCCGCTGCAGCCTGCCGGCCGCACCTACTCCGTCACCAGCACATAGCCCGCGTTTCCGTAAAATTTATTTTTTCCGGCATTCTCCTTTTTCCATTCCATTGCAAAATCATAAACTTTTCCGGCTTCCAGCTCCAGAATCGGCGTCTTATAATAATATTTTATCACCTTTTCCGCTTTTGCCTCCGTATTGCCAATATCTTCTACGTTCCACTGGCAGATAAGCAGACTGTCCGGCGCAATCGTGGTGGAAAACACATAAGGCACGCCCCCTGTGCCGTTATATTCCGGCACCTTCAGCCTTACGGTAAAATCCATGGCCGCTTCCTCCAACGGCGCCGGCCCGCAGGCAATAACGCTCGTTCCTTCCTCACCGTCCACTACATTCCAGTTGTAATTGCCGGGCCGCACCTCCGTCACATTCATTGTACTTGACAAAGCGTCCTGAAGCGTAAGCGTGGGAACATCCGTCAGAAGAATATCCGCATGGGCTTCCTCCTCATCCTCTGATACAATCCCAAGTCTCTCCGCCCGGTACTTCGCAAGCCCCTGTCCGTCGGTTTCCGCAAGCTTCTGCATCAGAATCTGGATGGAACCGCCTTCCTGCAAATTGGCAAACTCCGGCATCTCATCCGCTCCTTCCACAGTAAATACCCCCGGATAATCGTCCGAATCCGAGCTGATTAAAAGCGTGCCTCCATGGATTTCCTTTATATGGGCGCCTATTCCCACAAAATCAATCCCTTCCTCCTCCCGGCTTCGGGCAAGGGGAAGCCCGCATATTGCATCGTCAAGGTTGCCTTCCGCTGTACCGGCCTCCCCGGTATCGCTGCTTTGCGGCGTCTCGTCCGCCGCGCCTGCTCTGGACGCATCATCGGTTTGAGCGGACGCATCTTCACCTTCCGCATCTGATGCGCCGTCCCTTTGCGACGCTTCCTCCTGCCCGCCTGTCTCTGCTTCCGAAGAAATTTCCGGCGCATTTTCTCCCTTATTTTCCGCCTGCCTGGAACACGCGCATGTTCCTGACACCATACTTATCAGAATCCCGCAGATTAAAATCTTTTTCAGCTTCATAATCACCATACCTTTCTTTCAAACCGCACCTGTTTATCTACTGCCAGACTTACAGCACTGTTCTCAAATTTCTCAATTCCGGTTCCTACATAAAAGATACGGTTATCTCATGTGATTTTGAGGATATAAATAAAATTTTTAAAAAACCGTACGTCAATACTCCTTTGAAATCTCCCGGATTCCATACGCTTCCATAAACTCCTTCAAATCCTTTTCGCTCCTGATGAGCATGACCTCCTCGAACTTTCCCGTGCGGACGTCCTTGAAACCGGCCACCTGCTCCCCGTTGCAGATACTGCACTTTAAAACCGGCCGGGTGTTTTCGCTGTCGTAGGTTTTTCTTTTTTCTTTAGAACCAAAAATTGCTTTCCCAAGACCTGTAAAAACGTCAAGCATATGCTTTTCCTCCCAAATAATTAAAACGGATTTTCAAATATAATCCCCTATAGTGAATCATAATATAGTATATCATAATTCACTACAGGGGACATATCAACAAATGAAGCTTTTCTTTCATCTCCCGTCTTTCTTCTGTCCGCTTCCCGCCCTTTTAACCAGCTTCGCACCATAATGCGCTACGAAAATACACAACCCCATCAGCCCAAGGTAATCCAAAAAGAACAACAGCCTTGACTCCTCATAATCCAGAAACACAAATTCGCTGCGCAGGAACATATATGTGGGAAAATCCCGTTTGATGAAAACATAAATTCCATAAGCTGCAATAAACAGACCTGCGGTAAAACCCGCCGTCCGATATTTACGCTGCCTCATGTTATTTTTTACAGCCAGATTCAAAACCATCCCCCAGTGCAGGCCAAGGTGCAGGCTCATCAGCAGATATCCCCAATAAGAGCCCAGGATGTGCAGCCGCCTTGCCAGCGCCATCCCGCCCCCTATGGGCAGAAACGCAAACACATGTCTGGACATGACAATCCCGCTGTACAGCAGCCCAAGCATTGCCGCAAGGGTCAGGATGTTAACGCTGCACTGAAGGGTGCGCATGGGCGTATATCTTCCCCGGAACAGGCTTTTATACCAGCTCATGTTGCAGACCTGATGGGCAGCAAACGCTGCCAGCATCCCGGCCCCAATCCATTCATGCGCGCTCTCGCCCCAGAACTGATACCCCATAAGGAAAAACAGCGCTGCGGTCATCAGAATATCCAGCGTCCACTTTATTTTGGCCTTTGTTTTCATACTGCCTCCACCATTTCCCTTTCAAATCAACTGATAATTTTTCCATTTTCCGCTCCTGAAGCGGATATAAAATACCACCGCCCGTACACACCAGTCCAGACTCATTGCAAAGGCAATCCCGATTACGCCCATATCAAATACAATGGCAAACAGAATCGACGAAAGAAGCCGCACGCCAATGGTGGTAATCAACGACCAGACCACCGTAAATTTCACGTCGCCCGCCGCGCGAAGCCCTTTTCCCAACGGGTCCGCAAAGGGAAAGGCAATGCAGTTAAATATATTGTGAATCAGAACCAGCCACACCGTCAGGTTCCTGGTTTCCGGCGCCACGTCAAAAAACGGCATAATGACGGGCGTCAGCGCAAAAACCGCCGTATTCCATACCACCGAGAACAAAAGCGTTACTTTCAAGAGCTTGTGAAAATAATATTCCGCCGCCTTGGCGTCCCCCGCACCCATACACTGGCCGATTACCGTAATAAACACCGGCCCCATGGTCACGCAGACCAAAGCCGCAAGGGACCAGATGCTCTGCGCGATTCCGTTGGCCGCAATCTGGTAAGTCCCGAACAGGGCGACAATGCTGCTGAGCGCCACCTTCACAAACTGGAAAATCCCCTGCTCCACGCCGTTTGGAACCGCTATCTTTAAAATACGTTTCAAAAGCCCGGCGTTCCATCTGCATATCCACTGTCCGGTGTAATATACGCCGTTCCCTTTTCTGAAACAGAGAACCGTTACTGCTGCTGCCGAAAACAGCCTTGCAAGCAGGGAAGGGTACGCGACCCCTGCCACTCCTGCGTGGAGGACGAATACTCCAATCAGATTGCCGACCACATTTATCACATTGGAGACGACCGCAATATACATGGTAACACTGGTTTTCCCGATACTTCGGTAGAGCGCCGCCCCGGCGTTATAGACCGCAAGCGCCGGATAGGAATACGCGGATATCCGCAGGTATGTCACACACGCCTCCATAACATCCTCTTCCACCCGTCCGAATACCAGCCCCAGAATCGGTCTTCCAAACATCAAAAGCAATATGACGATACCCGCTGAAAAAACCGTGGAAATCATCAGCAGCTGACTTGCAGCCTCCCCTGCTTCCGCCGTCTTTTTACTTCCGATATACTGGCTTACGATTACCGCACCCCCGGAGGCAAGAGCCGTAAACAGGAAAATGAATATGGTATTAAAGGAATTGACAAGGGATACGCCGGATACTGCCGCCTCGCCCACAAAGCTGATTACAAAGGTATCCGCCAGCCCCACCAGAATCGTAAGGAGCTGTTCCAGAAACAATGGTATAATCAGATTTTTCAAATCTTTATTGCTGAACATTTCCTCTTTGTTATTGATTTTCACATTAATCTCTCTTTTCTTTTTTATTTTACTTTTCTCTATTCCGCAAACCCCAATCTGCCTAGCCAGTCGCTTACCGCTTCGTTCGGACTGGACGCGGACGAACTGCTGATATGAAGTCCCTCAAGAACCTCTGCGTCCGGTTCCAGTCCTTTGATACTGTCCACCGTGCCTGACAGGCCGCTCCCTCCGCTGGTACAAAACGGGGCAATGGTCTTACCGGAAAGGTCATAGCTGTCAAAAAAAGTATACAGAATCATCGGCATATCGCCCCACCAGTTGGGATATCCCACAAAAATAACGTCGTACCGGTCAATGTCCTCTATACTGCCCGCAATTGCCGGGCGCGCGCCGCTTTCCTTTTCCTGCCCCGCAACATCCAAAAGCGTATTATAATCGTCTATATAGGCTTCCTCAGGAACGATTTCAAATACATCCGCCCCTGTCCGGGCCGCAATCGCATTTGCAACATTTTCCGTATTTCCCGACCATGAAAAATATACGACCAGCGCATTGCTGCCATCTGCTGCAGGTTCCGTCTCTGATTCAACTGCCGCGCTGCTTTCCATATCTGCTGTTTCCTGCTTTGTCATATTGTCCTCCGATTCCGGCTGCCCTGATTCATCCTCTCCTGTCTCCGGCGCTGCCTCTGAAACTGTTTCTCCGTTTTCCAACGTTTCCTGCCCCGCCGTGTTTTCATTTGCAACGGCATTGTCTCCGCCGCCTGTCTCATTCCCTCCGCATCCTGCCAGCGAAAACACCGTCGCGCAAACCATAATTACTGATAATATTTTCTTCATTTTCATCACTCCTCGCATCATTCTCCCTTTGGGAATATCTATATTGATTGTAAATCCCTTTACTTATAATGTCTAATGCCTATGTTGAATTTTGAGATATGCCTTTTTCGAATAGTAGTTTCTTTACACAGCAAAATTTAATGGGATTGTGTGTGCAGTTATGGTAAAATAACAATGTTGAACAATGAAACAAATCAGCATTTAAGGAGGGAGATGTATGAACATACCATTATTTATTGCGTTTTTCGCAGCAGTTTTTGCTTTTATATATATCCTGTATTGCCAGGGGTTTGCCGTATTGAGAAGAACGTCTGCAATTATGATTGTATTTCGTCGTGGCAAAAATGCAGATAAAGCAACTTTGGATTCCTGTACCGGCTGGGTTAAGCACACAGGGAGATTTCGTGAAAGTAAGACCTACGAGTTCTTCCTGGATGCACAATTATCAAAAGGGAATGTAGAAGTAATTCTATCGGACAGAAAAAAGCAACCGTTAATGAAATTAAACTCGCTGTCTCCTGTAGGTAAAATAGAATTAGATGTAAGAAACCGGTACTATTTGCGATGGGAATTTAAGGGCGCCACCGGTAAGTGTGAGCTGCGATGGTAAGAAAAACAAATTTCCTGTTTATCGAAGAAAAATCACTTTGAAAAAATCCACCCCGGCTTCAACCGGAATGGATTCCAAAAAATAATGCTGGTGGCCGGACTTGAACCGGCACGGGATTAACTCCCGAAGGATTTTAAGTCCTTTGCGTCTGCCTATTCCGCCACACCAGCATTAAATGGAACCTATAGGGCTCGAACCTATGACCCTCTGCTTGTAAGGCAGATGCTC
>OFGP01000067.1_pt1 | contig 104632 bp, 94 predicted proteins | sample 1521781 | NCBI WGS metagenome assembly OFGP01 (sample SAMEA3504113, study PRJEB24116) | mouse gut metagenome | biome: mouse gut; feature: mouse-associated habitat; material: faeces | place: Denmark | collected 2011
GCTTTCTGCGGTTTTGCGTAGTGATGTTGCTATCCGAGTAAGCATTAGGATTATGAACATTTTTGTAGAGATGCGGAAGTATATGGCAAATATATCTTTGTTGTATGAGCGGTTAAAGGCAATAGAGGTTCGCCAGATAAATTACCAAACGGAAACAGACGACCGTTTTGAGAGAGTTTTTGCGTACATATCCGAGCATGAGGAATCCAGTCAAAAAGTATTTTTTGACGGACAGATTTACGATGCGTTCAGTCTGATCGTAAGTCTAATTCAAAAAGCAAAGAAAGAAATCACTCTGATAGACGGATATGTAGATGTTGGGACATTGAATCTGCTTTCAAAGAAAAATTCTGATGTTGCAGTTACAATTTATACACAGAAGCAGACCAAGCTAACGAAAGATGATGTTAAAAATTTCAATGCACAGTACCCGATATTGAAAATAAAATATACCAAAGTATTCCATGACAGGTTTTTGATTCTTGACCAAGCGACAGCCTATCATGTAGGAGCGTCTTTGAAAGATGCAGGAAAAAAGTGTTTTGGAATCAATTTAATTCAAGATGCAGGCATCATCAAAGACATCCTGCAAAGGTTGGAACTGGAAACGGAGAAATAAGAAGTTCTTTGAGGTCGCAATTTGCGACCTTAGAAAAAATGCAAACAGCTTAAACTATTCTGGGATTCGTTGTGAAATGCAGGTATTAATTGGGAAAGATTTTAAACCGTAACATTTCCCTAAATTCAAGCCCCTTGCTAATCGCCTGCTAAAAGGAGCATTTAAAATACCTTAAAATCAGCAGTCACACGGAGGTACGAGATAACATTCTGATTCCGTGACAAGCAAGGAAATAAAGGGATTATATAACACTAAGAGGGAGCTGCTTACTGGCAAATGGTTCTACTCCTAAGCGGTAGGCCGGAGGTTCAAATCCTCTTAGCGACATCTTAAAAATTCCGGGAATACTGGGATGCCAGAGTTTCCGGTATTTTATTATATCTAAGTTTACTAATCAAAATGGCAATTCTGCTAATGGTTCAAAAAATTTTACTGAAAACCTTGTTAATTAAAATAGAATAAGTACATAAACGTATCGGCGCTATGAAAAGATGGCATAGAATTAATAAACAAATACTGCAAAAGCTTTTTCATTCTTTAAAAATATGATATGATACAGTCAGATGTTTAAGTTGTTTCGAGATGATTATTTTTTTATCATATGCTCATAAAGCAAAGGAGGAAAAGTAAGATGCGTGAAATTACAATCCTAAAGGGAGATGAATTTAAGATTGCGGTAAAAGATAAGATTGAAGAGAATGATATCTTTTTTGAAGAATACAGGCGTGCTGCAGAGATGCTGAATGAAATCACAGGGGCGTGGATCAGTAAAAAAGCGAGGCAGAGAGAATGGTCCTGGAAAGAGCAGGATTTTGAAAATAACATCATTGCATTCTGCGGTGAACGGGGAGAAGGAAAAAGCAGCGCGATGATGACCTTTGTCAATGCAGTATATGAGGATAAGAAAAAAGAAAATAAGGTTTTTTCAGCGTGCAGATTCTTAAAAGAAGTGCGCTTTTTGACACCTATCCTGATAGATCCCACGCAATTTGACGATGTACATAACGTATTGGATATTGTTTTGGCAAAGATTTTTCAGAATTTCTATATGGAATGTAACGATGATACCAGTTCTTATGAAAGAAACAGAGAACAGCTTTTGGATCGGTTTCAAAAAGTTTACCGTTATATTTCTCTGATCAATAACCAGAAACAAATGCTGGATGATGAATTTGATTATGAGGGGAACATCAGTAAATTGACAAAACTGGGAGAAAGTACAAAATTAAAAGAAGAACTCTCAAAATTGATTGCAGAGTACCTTGCCTTTATGGATCAGAGTGAAAAACAGCATCAGCTGATCATTGCCATTGACGATTTGGATCTTTGCAGTGCAAATGCCTATAAAATGGCGGAGCAGATCCGAAAATATCTGATGATTCCGAATGTATCGATTGTGATCAGTGTAAAGATCGACCAGCTGGAATTATGTATCCGGGAAAAGAATCTGAAAGATTTTGAAGAAATCTATAAAAACAAAGAAGAAGCCGTATACAGACAGTTAAATAATGAAGTCAGTACAATGTCGGAACGTTATATTTCTAAGCTGATTCCGAAACAAAGACGAATTTATCTTCCGAAAGTGCAGAGTTTTGATCAGATCCATATTACATACAAAGACAGAGAAAACGATACCATAATCTGGGAGTCGGTTCAGCCGGAAGAAGGAGAAAAAAATTTCACCTCCGTTATGCTGGATATGATTTATAAAGCTACGGGAATGCGGTTTCTACCGGAAGAAGGCGGAAAGAGTTATTTGTTTCCGAATAATCTTCGGGATATGATCAGCTGGATTGCCTTAATCGGAAATTTCAGTAAAACAGAAAACAAAGAAAACGGTTATCTTGAGAATATTCAGGAATTTGAGCGTTATGTACAAAGAGAGTGGACAGAAGATCATTTAAAGCTGTATGAAGGCCTCACCTTACAGGATATTGAAACCATGGATGCTTACCACATGCATATTGCGGTAAAACGCATATTGGAAGGAATTTACAGTGAAATCAATCCAGGCTATGATCCGAAATATCATGTTCCCACACATGATCGTATGGACAGTTTTTATCAGGTCATCGGCTGGTTTTATATTTTTAAAAAAAATGTGGTGGATATCGGTACAGAAGGCTATATCAGCCGGCTGCGCACCATCTATACAATACGAATGAATCGGTGGCTGAACAGCGGAGAACAGACGGAACTGACAGAATTTATGAACGGATATTTGTTCGGAGAATATTTTTCCAATGTACTGCCTGCGCATGCAAATAGCGGTATGGACCGTTCCCGGTTTCCGGTTCCAACCATAGAATGTTATAATCAGATATTAAAGATGATCAAAAGTAACTTGCCTGAACTTTCGGTTCCGGAATACGGAAAGATTTACAAGATTTCTAAAATCAAACAGGATGAAAACAGGACCTGCTATTTACAGGCATGGATTGTGCTCGGATTATTGTCGAACATATTTTATACCAATAATAATCAGGTGATCTTTTCTTCTGACGGAACTGTCATTTATGATAACAACAGCATCAATTATTTTATTCATGTCAGCTTAGAAAATTATCTGGTTGGGTTAAGCGATCTGGATGCGATCTATGATAAGATAAATATGGCAAGGCTGGGAATCAAGGAAGAAGAATTTAAAGAAACGATCCGCAGGATGCAGGAAGAAAATAAGGAAATTATAGAGTGTGCAAAAAAACTTATCTGTAATGTAGATTTAATTCTGGGAATGAAAGATTACTGTATCAAACACCGGGATTATAAAGAAGATACAACGGATGATACGGACAGGTGCCGAAAGCTTGCAGATACATTTTTGAAAAATACTGCAGAGTATATGAATCAAAACGGGATCGCATGCACGCCCGAAAAATTTCAAACATTTTCTTTGGGAGACGAAAAAGAACCGATGGCTGTGAGCAGCCTGTACGCAGAATTATTTGATTTAAGCCTGGCAAATAGAAATGTTCAGAAAGAATTTGAAAGAAAGAAAAAAGTAGACGATCTTGTTTCGGAATTTCGAAGAAAATTGGTTGAAATGCCGGATTACTGGAATCCCAAAGAAGTTGCGGTTCCAAAAACATTGAGAAAATTAACGGCAGAGAATTTGAAACTGCATTTGGATGATTTGGCGTCTAATATTCAGCGGTATAACGGAATTACGAAAAAGCCGCTGGAACATGTGGATGTAGAAGGATTGTGCCGGTTATACGGAGCAATTGCGGATCTGTATATCAGAAATAAAGAATTAAATGTTCCTGAAGAATTGTATGGAGAATATAAACGCCTGGTACTCATTCAGGATCAAATAAAACTTGAGGAATCTTAAAGCACAGGCGCTTTGAATGACATGAGAAACAGATTCTGCAGCGAGCGCTGCATAAGACAGAGGAAACCATATGGATATTGAAAAAGGAAATCTGGAACTGTTATTTTTAAAAATACCATATACGAAGATAACAAAAAAACCGACATTAGAGAAATCAGGGCATGATTACAGACAGGTAAATAAAGATCTTTATATGCAATATGCCCAGAATGTATTTTCCAATTATTCGGAAGATGAACGATATCATCATTATCAAAAACTGCTTCAGGATATGAAAAACAATCCGCAGGGAAATTGCAGCATCTTTCACTTTATTATGACAATTGCAAAAAAACTTCTGGTCTATGACGGAAACGAAATGACCTGCCGGTTTCAGGAAATCCTGCGCTGGCGGGAAGTTTCTTTTTTGCTGGGGCAGGATTTTTTCACCTGTGCGTTTTTGGCGGCGCATGATCTGGAAAAAGGATATCAGTCGAAAAATTTTTCCTGGCTGCCGATCATACGCAGCAACGACAATCGCCTGCATAATATTTTAAAACGCGGCATGGCTGAGAATCATTTTCATTTGGCAGGATCTACCAAGGTATTTGAATTAAACTGGATCTGTCTGATGAACTTAATCGAAGGCAGAATGCACGATTTTAAGAAACTGCCTGCGGCGCTGCAGGTTCATTCTGTGGATCGGATTCGGAGTGAGGGAAACAGAGAAAGCTTTTATGCAGAATGCCAAAGAGCGGCGCTTTACCGGGTCTATCTGTTTTCAGTCCTCAAGCAGGATTACGCACTAAAGGAAAGAATAGAAAAACTGGTGCAGAAAGCAGACCGGGAAGAACCGATGGAGCGTCTGACGGCAGAGATTCAGGATATGATCGTGCTAGCAAAATATTTGTACGGGGCAAAAATAGAAAGCGCCGGTTCATCAGAGACCGACAGAACGATAAAATGGAAGCAGATTAAAAAAGGTTCTGTTCTGGATTATGCATTTGAAAAGGATATGGCAGATAAAAATGACAGAGATTGCTGTCTTTTAACGGGAGAACGGCGTTTTTTGTACGAATGTTACAAAGCGTCTGTCACCGGAGCATTTAGCGGATATCAAAAAAATCTGTTTTATATCTATTTATCGATCCGCACCCATTTCCGCGGAGAACTGATACAGATCAACAGACAGGTAGGATTTGCAAATTTCAGCAATTATCAGGACAGAAAAGAAATTTTTATTGAAGGACAGAAAGAATACGAAGATGAATTGATTCGCCTGGCGTTAAATGAAACGATGCGGAAACAGAATATCGTTTCCCTGGAAGCGCGGATCTGCCCAAAGAGCAGCGCGGCAAAATTATATAAAAGTATTACAAAAAGCCAGAACATAGCAAAAAGTGAAACAAAAGCAGAAGAAAAAGTGATCTATGTGCTGCATTTTCCGAAAAAGAAAGATCAGGCGTTTAGTGCAGGTACGCCGCGCAACCAAAACGTTCGAATGGCTTCGTTTCGACAGGCAAGAAGCATTGCGGCTTTGTTGGAAAAGGAAACGGATATCAATGAAAAGATTCGTGGAATCGATGCCTGTTCCAGTGAAATTGCCTGCCGTCCGGAAGCGTTCGGACAGGTATTCCGTTATTTGCTGGATTTGGAATTTCCATGTAAGAAAGGCGGTATGAAAACAAAACTGCATGCAACATATCATGCCGGTGAAGACTTTTTGGATATTGCAGACGGGCTTCGTGCAATCGACGAGGCAATAGAATTCTGCGGGCTGGAACGAGGAAGCAGGATCGGACATGCGCTGGCGCTTGGTATTTCTCCCTGGGATTACTATAAATATAAAGGATGTAAGCTGACACTTCCCAAGCAGGTTCTGTTGGATGATCTTGCCTGGATATTAGCCAAAGCAGACGAAACGGGATGCATCATAGAAAATCAGTTGCGAGCAGAATTAAAAGAACGATTTTATCATCTTTATGAAGAAATATACGGAGAACATGTGAGTACAAAAAACAAGGTATCTGTATGGGATTATTATCAAAGCTGGAAACTGCGGGGCGATCAGCCTGCTTTTTACCGGTTAGAAGAGGAGGAATTTTTAAAACAGCTGACAAGGAAGCAGATTCAAAGATTTGACAGATACGGGTGGAACCATAAGGCAGGCAGTCATATCAGAAAAACGGAATGCGCCAGAAATTTATATTTTGCCTACCATTATAATCAAAACGTCAGACTAACCGGCGATGAAAAGACAGAATGGAAAATGGATCAAAGATACGCGGATCTTATTTATCAGCTTCAGGAAAAAATGATACAAAAACTGGTGCAGGAGGGAATCGGAATCGAAACAAATCCGTCGTCGAACTATCTGATCGGTACCATTCAAAAATACGATGAACATCCCATCTTACGTTTTAACTCCAGAAAATTAAAAGATGTTCCGAAGAACATGTCGTTACATGTATCCATGAATACGGATGATCAGGGGGTATTCGATACATTGCTGGAAAATGAATATGCATTGATGGCCATGGCTTTGAAAAAAGCAAAAGATGAGAATCATCAGCCGTTATATGATATCGAAGATATTTACGAGTGGATCGATTATGTGCGGAAAATGGGAGTTGAGCAGGTGTTTGTATAAAAAATACAATAAGTACAGGGAATTTCCGGAAATAATCATAACAATTTTTATATTTTGCACAAACAATGAGGATAAACTTGTGAAAATTCACAAAAATAAAGTAGAAAAGCATGTTTTTTTGTGATATACTGAACACAGATTTATCAACTTTTATAGAGGAGAAGGGAGTATAGTATGAGGATAAAAACAATTACAAAGCTGTTGTCAGCAGTGTTATCGGCTTCGATATTAGCCGCATCCGTGCCGACGGCATTACTGGCGGAACCTGCGGTGCCGGCAGAAGCCGGTGAAACAACAACGGAAAGAAATCCGCTGAGGTTATGGTATAATACCGCGGCTGAAAATTGGCAGGAGCAGACGCTTCCGATTGGAAACGGTGATATCGGAGCCAATATTTACGGCGGAATTGCAAGCGAACATCTGACATTTAATGAAAAGACCTTATGGACAGGAGGTCCCAGCAATTCCAGACCAAACTATAACGGGGGTAATTTAGAAAACGTAGGAAACGAGGGGCAGCTGGTAAAAGAAATTCAGGAGTTGTTTGCGGCGGGAAATTCAACGGCAGCCACTAACAAATGCAGTACACTGATCGGTGCGCAAAATGGTTATGGCGCTTATCAGGCGTGGGGAGATATTTATTTTGATTATGAGGGAGTGACTGCCTCAGCCGCACAGGAGTATGTCAGGGACCTTGACCTTGAGACAGCATTGTCAACGGTAAGCTTTCAGGCAGACGATACGAGATATACGAGAGAATATTTTGTCAGCAATCCGGATAATGTTCTGGTGGCAAAGCTTTCTGCAGAGGGAAGCCGAAAATTGAATGTAAACGTCCGGTTTACATCGAAGCAGGGTGTTACGGCAGTGGCTTCCGGCGATACGCTTCTGGTAGCGGGAAGCGTTTCTGACAATCAGTTAAAATTTGATTCTGTGTTAAAGGTGGTAAATGAAGGAGGAAGCGTAACGGAAGACGGAGCGAGTCTTCAGGTTCGGGATGCTTCATCGATTACCGTCTATGTATCAGCAGCGACGGATTATAAAAATATTTATAAAACTTATCGTACAGGAGAAACGAGCGAAGAACTTCATGCCAGAGTGGCAGAAGATGTTGATGCAGCGGCACAGAAAGGATATGACGCGGTAAAAAGAGATCATATTGCAGATTACAGGGAATTGTTTTCACGCATGACGTTAGATCTTGGGGCTGAGGTTTCCGATAAGCCGACGAATGATCTGTTAGCTGCATATAAGGAAAATACTGCAAGTGAAGCGGAGAGAAGGCAGTTAGAAACGATGCTGTTTCAATATGGAAGGTATCTCACCATTGCTTCTTCCAGAGAAAACTCTCAGCTTCCGTCCAATCTTCAGGGTGTCTGGAATGATTCAAATTCACCGCAATGGGCTTCGGATTATCACTTAAATGTAAATCTGCAGATGAATTACTGGCCGACATATGTGACAAATCTGTCGGAATGCGCAGATCCACTGATCCGTTATGTAGACTCTCTGCGCGAGCCGGGAAGGGAGACGGCAAGAATTTATGCGGGTATTGTAACAGATGAAGAGCATCCGGAAAACGGATTTATGGCGCATACGCAGAATACGCCGTTTGGATGGACCTGTCCGGGCTGGGCTTTTTCCTGGGGCTGGTCGCCGGCGGCAGTACCGTGGATTTTACAAAATTGCTGGGATTATTATGATTTTACAAGAGATGAGGAGTATCTGAAAGAAAATATCTATCCGATGATGAAGGAAGAGGCTGTGCTTTATGACCAGATGATGATCGAAGATGAAGACGGTAAGCTGGTATCTTCGCCGTCTTTTTCACCGGAGCACGGACCGTATACAAGCGGCAATACCTATGAGCAGTCGTTAATCTGGCAGCTTTACGAAGATGTGATTGAAGCGGCAGAAATTGTAGGGGAAGAAGATACGGAAAAAATAAACGGCTGGAAATCCAATCAGGAACGGTTAAAGGGACCGATTGAAATCGGTACGGACGGACAAATCAAAGAGTGGTATACAGAAACTACGCTGGGAAGCGTAGGAGGAGAAGGATACGGGCACAGACATCTTTCCCATATGCTTGGGCTGTTTCCCGGAGATTTGATTTCGGTGGAAACGCCGGAATGGCTGGAAGCGGCAAAAGTCTCCATGAACAACAGGACGGATGCAAGCACAGGCTGGGGCATGGGACAGAGAATTAACACCTGGGCTAGGCTCGGAGAAGGAAATAAGGCATATAAGCTGATCACGGACTTGTTCAAAAACGGTATTTATGCAAATCTCTGGGATACGCATCCGCCGTTCCAGATTGACGGTAACTTCGGTTATACCGCAGGCGTAGCGGAGATGCTGGTTCAGAGCAACGTAGGGTATATCAATCTGCTTCCGGCGCTTCCGGACGTATGGCCCAAGGGAGAAGCAAACGGTCTGCTGGCAAGAGGAAATTTTGAAATTGACATGAGCTGGAGCAAAGGTCAGGTAGATACGGTAACCCTTACATCCAATAAGGGAAATAAAGCAGTCATACAGTATAAAAACGTGATTCTGGCTATGGTTACAGATGCAGAAGGCAATCCGGTAGAAGTGGAAAAATTAAGCAATAACAGAATCTCATTTGACACGGAAGCAGGGAAAACATATAAAATTTCCGGTTTACCGGAAAAAGAAGAAGTCCCGTCTAATCTTAGAATTGAAAATAAGGCAAAAGATACGGTAACACTTGCATGGGATGCAGTGGAATCGGAAGATGCGGTATATAATGTATACCGCAAAACAGAAGGCGGTGTGATCACACAGATCGCTTCCGGAATCTCAGATACTTCTTATACGGATGCAGAAGCGTATGATATTTTAGGAACGCTCACGTATCAGGTAACGGCGGGTTCCGGAATGACTGAATCCATTATGAGCGCATCGGTCGAGAAAACAGAAGAGAGCCAGATGGTAGACGATACCAGTTCTGACATTACATATAGCGGCTGGGCAAAATGGGACGCAACCGGACATTACGGAGGATCCATTCAATATGTACAGAATCCGAACGGCAACGAAACCATAACACTCACTTTTACCGGATGCGGGATTGAAGTCCTTGCTCCGAAGAATGCAGACAGAGGATTTTTGGAAATCAGTATTGACGGTAAGGTTGTGGAAAAAGCAGATACCTATGCGTCCGGAGATTTGAAACAGCAGGTTGTATTCAGTAAAAAAGATCTGGATGCAGGAGAGCATACCATTGTTGTTAGAGCTGCCAATGAAAAAAATAGCAGCAGCAGAGGAACCAAGGTTGAATTTGATGCATTCCGAATTTTTACATCAATAGTTACCCCGCCGTCACTTCCGGCAGACAGCCGATATCATGTACTTGCAGTAGAAGAGGGACGCGTGATGGCACAGTGGGAAGAGACAGAAGGTGCAGATTCCTATAACATCTATGTGAACGGGGAACTTGTAAGTACATCAGATAAACCATATGCATGGATTGCAGTGGAAGCAGGAGCGGAACGTACGATTGAAATTAAATCGGTGGCAAACGGCGTAGAATCCTCAGATGGTATTTCCTTTGGTACGACGGTACCGTCAGAACCGAAGACACCTGAAAAAGTAACCGGTCTTACCGCGGTAAGAGATACATCGGATCCTACTCTTGTACGGATTTCCTGGCAGGCGTCGGAAGGCGCAGAGAAATATCTGGTTTATCTGGATAATAAGCAAGTGGCAGTTACAGAAAATACCGAATTGTCGCTCGGCGGATTTGATACGGCGAAAGAATATACCATCTTAGTCTATGCAGTGGCAGGTCAGGACAATATCTCAGAATTTACAGAAGTTACGGTGGAAGCATGGAAAGAGATATCGGTGTCCATTTCGGTAGCTCAAAAGAGCAAAGAATTAAAGCCAGGAGAAATATATGTGATCAAAGCATCTGCTGCACCGTCTGATGTTCATCTGATCTATCGCTCTTTAAATGATAAGATTGCAGCAGTAGATCAAAACGGAAAAGTTACCGCAATTGCGGAAGGTGAAACGGATATTGCGATTACATGTATGGAAGATGCAAAGGCTTCGGTAACCGTACATATTAAAGTAATAAAATCAGAAAGCAGCGGTTCCGATTCTGTTCCCACATTAAACAGTAAGGTGGAAGATGCAAATCTTGAGTACAGAGTGACCAAATCAGACGCCGTTAACGGTACGGTAACAGTCTCCGGCGTAAAAGCGGCGGGCAAGAAGAAAAGTACGATCACAATTCCTGCGACGGTATCCAAAAATAATTATACCTTTAAAGTTACGGCAATTGATAAAAATGTCTTTAAAAGCTGTAAGAAAAAATTAAAGAGTGTGATTATCGGAGCAAATGTGAACGAAATCGGAGCAAACTGCTTCCAAAAATGTACGAAGTTAAAAAGTATTCGTTTTATGGGCACAATCGCACCGAAGAAAGTCGGAAAAAATGCATTTAAGAGAATAAAATCGAACTGCAAGATTTACTATCCAAAGAATATGCGCAAATCGGAACTCAAGAAATTAAAGAGTAAAATGAAGAGCGCAGGCAAAAAAGTAATATATAAGAAAAAGTAAAAAAAGCAGAGAAGCTTGTTGCTTTGCAACGGCTTCTCTGTTTACAATTATAGTAAGATTGTTGTGAAAAAGGGGAAACAAACATGCAAAGAAAAACAATCTTAAAGTTATGTTCTGGAGTTATTTCGGCGGCTGTGCTGATGACTTCCATACCTGTATCGATGTTGTCGAAACCGGCAGAAACGGGAAAGGCTAAAGCAGAGAAAAAAGAGGAAAATCTGCTGAAACTTTAGTATGATGAATCAGCCGTTGAGGGGGCTGCACAGGCACAACTGACTGCCGAAAACGATATCTGGGAACAGTACACACTTCCGATCGGCAACAGTTTTATGGGAGCAAATGTTTACGGCGAAATTGTAAACGCATTTATTGCAGGAGATATCGAAAATGCGGAGACGATCTGCGGGCAGCAGCTGGTAGGGATATCAAGCGGATACGGCGAGTATCAGTCCTGGGGCGATCTCTATCTGACGTTTCAAAACCTGAATGCGGATAAGAGCACAAATTATGAACGTAATCTGGACTTAACAACCGGTATTGCAAATGTGGATTTTACTATCGGAGATACGGATTATCACAGAGAATACTTTGTCAGTTATCCGGACAATGTTCTTGCCATGAAACTGACGGCAACGAAAGAGACGCTTGATTTTAATGTCCGGTTTCCTGCGGATAACGACGATTTGAATGAAAACCAAAAAAAGTTGTTGCTTATGAAACAGAAGCCGCATCCAATGTAGGAACGATTGTAATGGCAGGGCATCTGCCGGACAATCAGATGAAAATGAATTCCATGCTGAAATTGGAGACAAACGGAACGGTTACGGAAGGTGAGGACGGAGAATCGCTGAATGTTGCCGGGGCAGGCGAAGTAATCATTTATATTTCGGCGGACACGGATTACAAAAATCAATATCCGCATTACCGTACCGGAGAAACCGATCAGCAGCTTGCAGAAAGCGTTGCAAAAGACGTTCTGGATGCGTCGGAAATGGGATTTGAGGTAGTGAAAGACAGACATTTGACAGATTATCAGAGATTATTTGGAAGAGTGAAGTTGGATATCGGATAGACGTTTTCCGAAAAACGACAGACGAGCTGCTTACGGCATATAAGACGGATGCAGCTTTGGAAGAAAAGAAACTCTATGAAGCATTGCCGTATCAGTACGGCAGGTATCTGACGATTGCCTCTTCCAGAGAAGGAGATCTGCCTTCTAATCTGCAGGGAGTATGGCAGAACCGGACAACAGGCATAGAATGGGGCAGTGATTATCATATGAATGTAAATCTTCAGATGAATTACTGACCGACATATTCTTCTAATCTTTCGGAATGTGCAATACCGCTGATCGAGTATGTGGATTCCCTAAGAATGCCGGGGCGCGTCACGGCGGAGTCTTATTTCGGAATTGAAAGCAAACCGGGAGAAGCAAACGGATTTAGTGCACATACGCAAAATACCCCGTTTGGCTGGACCTGTCCCGGCTGGAGTTTTGACTGGGGCTGGTCGCCGGCAGCGGTACCATGGATCCTGCAGAATTGCTGGGAATATTATGAGTATATCGGTGACGTAGAATATATGAGAAAGAATCTTTATCCGATGCTGAGAGAGGAAGCGATTCTCTACGATCAGATACTGGTAGACAGCGGCGTGAAAATCACGTTGGAAGACGGTACGGAAAGCACGCGTTTAGTTTCCGCACCGGCATATTCGCCGGAATGGGGTGAACGTACCTTAGGTAACGTTTATGAAAACAGTTTGCTCTGGCAGCTGTATGAAGATGCAGCGACAGCGGCAGATATTTTAAATGTAGATGAAGATCTGGCGGAGCATTGGAGAGAAAACCAGAGCAGGCTTTCCCCGATTGAAATCGGCGACAGCGGTCAGATTAAGGAATGGTTTAATGAAACCACGGTAAATCCAGGGCAGCATCGTCATATGTCTCATCTTTTGGGGTTGTATCCGGGAGATCTGATCGCAATGGATAACGAGGAATGGCGCGAGGCAGCGCAGGTGTCTCTGGGATACGCATCCGCCGTTCCAGATTGACGGAAACATTGTGCTTACATGGGACGCGGTAGCAGGCGCTGCTTCTTATCATGTCTACCGAAAAACAGCAAACAGTTATGAGAAAATCGGAACGACGGCAAATCTTACTTATACGGATGCCGGAAGAGTTGATTTTGCAGAAGCTGAAAAATACTATGTTGCAGCCGTATCTGCGGACGGAAAGGAAGGAGAGCATTCCGAAATCGTCAGCATCAAACGTCCGATCCGATGGGTCGACAACACGAATGAAGGAATTGAATATAACGGAAATTGGGGTACATGATCCGATGGCAAGCATTACGGAGGATCGATACACTTTGTGGAAACGATGACCGGGGATGAAACCATTGAATTTGCATTCAAAGGAACAGGGATCGATGTCATAGCTCCTAAAAACTCCGGACGTTACGGAGAACTCAAAGTATATATTGACGAAGAAGAAGCGGGCATTGCAAACTGCAACTCCGACAGCGGCCTTGCCAAGCAGGTCGTTTTTTCTAAACGGGACCTGGAGGACGGAACCCATACCATTAAATTAACAGCGGAAGGGCAGTCAGGCAGAAAAATAGAATTTGATGCATTTACGGTATACGAAAAAGGATGGGAGAACATTCCCGAAATTAATGTTTCGTTTGATTTAGAAAAAACGCCGTCGTCCGGTTCTGCGCCTGCGTCACAAACCGTGCTGGCAAGAAGCAGTATCGTATTGCCTGCCTGCAGCGCATCCGTGACGGATTATCGGTTTGCCGGATGGAACGACGGAAAAAAAGTTTATGCAGCAAACAGAGAATATAAAGTATTGTCGGCAGACATGACATTTACTGCCGTATGGGAGCGGACAGCGCAGACGGTTACAAAGCAGTGTACCGTGACGGTAAATCCGCCTGCAGCCGCAGCTGTCACAGAGGTTAGTCTGGAAAAAGACAGAATCGTTTTAAAGAAAGAAGATACGACTTCTCTGGTTGCCACGGTAACGCCATATTTTGGAACGGAAAAAAATATTGCGTGGTCGGTAGATGACAGTTCTGTTGCAGAAGTTAATGAAGACGGAGTGATTACGGGCAAAGCTGTCGGTAAAGCGACTGTCACGGCTACGGCAAATGGAAAATCGGATTCCTGTGAAGTATATGTTGTGGAGCATATAAACATATCCGGCAGGCAGGAATTGCTCTTTACGCTTCAGACACTAAAGGATCTTGCGGAAAAATACGGAACGGATGATTACGATGCACAGGTTGCAGAAATAGAGAAGCTGCTTGAGAACGGAGATGCCCTTTTACAGACAGAAATAGAAGAGAGTATAACAAAAATCGACAGGGCAGAAGCCACACTGATCAAGAAAGGATTGAATCTTGCAATTACAGATGCAGATCATCTTGATTAAAAATATTGTAGGTTCTGTCGTCTGCAGCAATAAGTGCAACATTACTTCCGGCAGATCTTCCGGCGGCAGGTCTAAAAAAAGACTCTTTTTACATATAATGGCAGTAAACAATCCATAGGGAGAACTGTATGAAAACAGGAATTATTACAAAACCCTCCGCATGGCTTTCGTCCGTATCCGGCGGCGGTCATACCGACGAACTTTTTATGGGATGGGCGGTCGGTATTTTAAAAGAAGAAGGCGAATGGATGCAGGTTGTAACGCATTACGGTTACAGGGGCTGCCTGAAAAAAGAGGGAGTGGAGGTAGGAAATGCAAAAGAGCTGCAGAAACGGGAACAGACAGAAAAAATGCTCATAATCACAAAAGCGTTTACCGATGTCATGGAAGAAGCAGATGTACACAGCCGTATTCTCTGTACGCTGCACCGCGGCAGTTTTGTGTCGGCGCTGCCAAAGTCAGAAAATGGATACCGCAGGATTCGTCTAACGGATCAGACAGAAGGTTATATACCCGCAGTTTCCTGCAAAGACAGGAAAGACGGCGACGGATATCTTTATGAAGAAGATCCGGATACTTATTTTCTGCGCCAAAGAAGCGACCGGATCTTTACGGAAGAGGTTTTTCGCCGGCAGGTCATTCTCAGTGCAAAAAGCTATCTGGGAACGCAGTACCGATGGGCGGGCAAATCCGCGGAAGGGATCGACTGCTCCGGTCTTGTGTTTATGAGTTATTTAATGAACGGTATATTGATTTACCGGGATTCCGAACGAAACCATGCATATCCCGTTCATGAAATCCCGCCGGAACGAATGAAACCGGGAGACCTGTTATATTTTCCCGGGCATATCGCAATGTATCTGGGAGAAAAAGAGTATATTCATGCAGCCGGAAGAGAAGACAGTTTCGGATGTACGGTTAACAGCTTTTCTCCGGAAGCATGGAACTACAGAGAAGACTTGGCAAAGTCGCTGCAGGCTGCCGGCAGCATCTGGTAAGGCGCGGGTATGTTTGCGGCGGATATGCATTGCGACACGATTTCCGAAATGTATCACGACAGAAAGCGGGGAAAACATACGAATCTGCTTTCAAATGATCTTCAGGTAGATCTTTTTCGATTAAAGCGGGGCGGATATGTGCTGCAGAATTTTGCGGTATTTGTGGATATAAAAGAAGAACCGGATTCGTATCGGTGTGCAAACGGGCAGATCCGCCTGTTTCGGGAGGAAATCGAAAGATATAAAAATCAGATTCGTCCGGCTGTAACGGCTGAAGAATTGGAACAAAACCGCAGGGAGGGATATATTTCTGCCGTATTAACACTGGAAGAAGGGGAAGTCTGCGCGGGCAGTTTAAAAAAACTCAAAGCGTTTTACACAAAAGGCGTACGGATGATGACATTTACCTGGAAATACGAAAATTCCCTGGCGGCAGCAGGCGGTCTGACAGATCTGGGCTTTATGTTTCTGGAAGAAATGGAGCGGATGGGAATGGTTCCGGATGTGTCGCATTTGTCTGATGCCGGAATTTTCGACGTCTGCCGGCATGCCAAAAAACCTGTTGCGGCAAGTCATTCCAATGCAAGAGCGCTCTGCGGCAAAGCGCGCAATCTGACGGACGAAATGATCCGCGCCGTTGCATCCGGCGGCGGAGTGATCGGCGTAAACTATTATCGTCCGTTTTTAAACGAAAAAACGGATTATGCCGACGAGTCCGAGGGAGTCGCCTATATTGCGGACCATATCATGCATCTGATCCGGACGGGCGGGATCTTATGCGCGGGGCTCGGCTCGGACTTTGACGGCATACACGGCATGGGCGGCATGGCGGATTGTTCAAAGCTTCCGCGGCTTGCAAAAGAGCTTTCCGGGCGCGGGCTTTCCGAGAGAGAGATTGAAGCCGTATTTTACCAAAATGTTTTAAGATTATATAAAGAATGTTGGTAAAGGATGGCTTAAGGTTTGACGGTTGCTGCTAGATTCATTATAATAAAAATAATAGACTGATACATAAATGCCCGGCGGGGCATAATTTTTACAGAGCGTTTGCAGGGAGAAAAAGAGAGGTCTTTTATGGCTAAAAAGAGCAGCAGCAATCATTATCTGAAACAGGCGGGGATTCTTGCCGCAGCAGGTATTCTTTGCCGGATTATTGGAATATTATACAGAAGTCCGCTGACAAGCATTATCGGTGACGAGGGAAACGGATATTATACGTCGGCGTATAATATCTATACGATCATTCTGTTAATCTCGTCCTACAGCATCCCGTCTGCAGTTTCCAAGATCATAGCGTCGAAGCTGGCATTAAAAGAATACCGAAATGCGCACAGAATTTTCCGCTGTGCGCTGCTCTATGTCTGCGTCATCGGAGGAGCGGCAAGCCTGTTTACCTTTTTCGGCGCAGAGCTGTTTTTGGAAGGGGAAGCCGCGATAGTCCTCCGCGTATTTTCACCGACGATTTTTCTTTCCGGTTTTGCGGGTGTGCTGCGCGGTTATTTTCAGGCGCATGGCTCGATGGTACAGACTTCGTTTTCTCAGATCGCGGAACAGATTTTAAATGCAGTGATCAGTATTTTTGCGGCGCATATGCTGATTCAAACAGTGCAGACAAAAAGTTCTACGACGCAGGCGATTTACGGAGCTGCCGGAAGCGCTCTGGGCACGGGCAGCGGCGTGGCAGTCGCACTGCTGTTTATGATGTTTGTGTATGTCTTAAACAGGAATATGTTAAACGGCAGGATCGAGAAGGACAGGCATCGGTATACGGATACTTACGGAGATATTTTAAAAGGAATGCTGCGTACCGTAACGCCGATCATCTTAAGTACGTTTATCTATAATTTTTCCACATCTTTTAACCAGACCGTATACTCGAAAGTAATGATGAATGTCAGGGGGATGAGTCTTGCGCAGACGGCGACGGCGTATGGGGTATTTGCCGGAAAAGCAATGGTGATTATCAATATTCCGATCGCCCTTGCGGCGTCTTTGTCTGCCGCAATGATTCCGGCGATTTCCAAAAGTAATGCGCTCGGCAGCGACATGGGAACGCGGAAAAAAGCCGAAGATGCAATGCTGACGACGATGCTGATTGCGATCCCTGCCGCAGTCGGCTTGTTTGCACTTGCAAGACCGATTATGCAGTTGTTGTTTCCGCAGCCTGATTCTTTGGAATTGGCGTCTGAACTGCTGGCAATGATTGCGGTAACGGTGATTTTCTATTCTCTGTCTACTCTGACAAACGGAATCTTACAGGGAATCGGCAAGGTGAACCTTCCGGTTCGGAATGCCGGAATCGCGCTTGCCGTACAGACGGCGCTTCTGATTGGGATCCTGATGTTTACAGAGCTGGATTTATATGCGCTTGTAATCTGCCTAATTGTGTATTCGCTGTTGATGTGCGTGTTAAACAGTATTTCCGTCCGGCGCTGTATCGGCGTAAAGGAGGATTTTAAAACTATGTTTTTTTTGCCCTCTCTTGCCGCAGCGCTTATGGGGCTGGCTGCAAAAGGCACATATATGGGTCTGAACCAGCTGATTGAGAGCAATGTGATCTGTTTGATTCCCTCCATGATCGTCGCCGTCTGCGTATATGCAGCAGCCGTTTTAAAATTCGGAGCGATCAAAAGAGAACAGCTTTTGGGTTTTCCGAAAGGGGATCTGATCGTGCGGATCGCCGGGAAATGCCATTTATTAAACGAGAAAAAATGATTCACTTTTTTCGTTTAATGTGATATATTCTAGTATATGGAAACAAAAATTTTAAAATTGGACAGTCAGGCGCTGGGATGCGCGGCAATTGGGGAGGCCGCAGAAGTTATCCGCAGCGGCGGGCTGGCAGCATTTCCGACCGAAACGGTTTACGGACTTGGTGCGGATGCGTGCAATCCAAACGCGTCAAAAAAAATATACGAGGCGAAGGGACGTCCGTCGGACAATCCGCTGATCGTGCATATTTCATCATTTGAAGATCTGATACGGATCGCAAAAACCGTTCCGCATACCGCAAGGCTTCTGGCAGACGCATTCTGGCCGGGACCTTTGACGATGATCGTGAAAAAGAACAGGGCAGTGCCCGATGAGACAACCGGAGGGCTGGATACGGTGGCTGTCCGTATGCCAAATCATCCGGCTGCGCTGGCATTGATCCGCGAGAGCGGCTGTCTGATCGCGGCTCCGAGCGCAAATACGTCCGGGCGTCCAAGCCCTACGTTAGCGGAGCATGTAGCGGAAGATCTAAACGGAAAGATTCCGGTTATATTAGACGGTGGGGAAGTCGGGATCGGAATAGAATCTACGATCGTTGATTTGACCGAAGAGATACCTTTGATTTTAAGACCGGGATATATTACGCAGGCAATGATAAAAGAAGTGATCGGAGACGTTCGTGTGGATCCGGGACTGACCGCAGAAGACTCTGAAATTCCGCCGAAAGCGCCCGGCATGAAATACAGGCATTACGCGCCGCAGGCGGGGCTGATGATTGTAGACGGTCCGAAAGATGCGGTCATTCAAAAGATCAATGCGTTGACGGATCAGATGCATGCCGCAAAGAAAAAAGTCGGCATTATAGGAACGGATGAGACGGCTTTTGCTTATCATGGGGATGTGGTTCTAAGTTTAGGAGCCAGAGAAGAGGAAGATGCCATTGCAAGGCATCTGTACCGCATTTTGAGAGAGTTTGATTCGGTCAGTGTGGACATCATTTATTCGGAAAGTTTTCAGACGCCTAAGATGGGACAGGCTATTATGAACCGCCTGCTGAAAGCGGCAGGCCATCAGGTGCTTATGGTGCAGTAAATACAGTGGGGGAAAGAAAAGTGTATACAAAGATAGTATTTGTAGCGGAAAGCGGGACCTGCAGAGAACCGATGGCAGTTGCTATTTTCAATCAGATCGGATGCAGGTATCCGATGGAAACGGCTGCCCGCGGGCTGGTCGTACTGTTTCCGGAACCTTTAAATCAGAAAGCGGAGGCGGTTATGATCAGCAACGGGCTTCCGACAGAGGGATATATGTCGTCTCCGCTGACAAAAGAGGATTTGGAAGGCGATACATTGATACTTACGATGGAGCGCAGACAGCGGGAGAAAGTTTTGGAAAAGTTTGAGGAGGCAGATCCCGGAAACGTATATGTCTTGACGGAATTTGTAGGCGACGAGCTGGAAATCGTCAATCCGTACGGAGGAACGCTTCAGATGTACGGGCTCTGTTATGAAACGCTGCTGACATCGATCCATAAATTAGCGGCTATATTAAACGAAGGAAAATAAGGAGAAAAAAATGTCAAAAGTGATTGTAATGGACCATCCTTTAATTCAGCATAAGATCGGCTGGCTGAGACGAATCGAGACGGGTTCCAAAGATTTTCGGACCCTGGTCAGTGAGATTGCAATGCTGATGTGTTATGAAGCGACCAGAGATTTAAGGCTGACGGACGTAGAGATCGAGACGCCGATCTGTAAAACGATCGTCCGGGAACTCAGGGGCAAAAAACTGGCGGTCGTTCCGATCCTGCGGGCGGGACTTGGGATGGTAGACGGTATGTTAAATTTAATTCCTGCGGCAAAAGTGGGACACATCGGGCTTTACCGGGATCCGGAGACGAAAAAACCGGTGGAATATTACTGCAAACTGCCCGAAGACTGTTCGGAAAGAGAAGTATTTGTCGTAGATCCCATGCTTGCAACGGGTGGATCTGCCGTGGAAGCGATACAGATGTTAAAAGACAAAGGTGTAAAAAATATCCGTTACATGTGTATTATCGCCGCTCCTGAAGGAGTGAAGCTGATGCAGGAGGCACATACTGACGTAGACGTATATATAGGGGCTTTGGATGATCACCTGAACGAAGACTGTTATATTGTTCCGGGTCTTGGAGATGCGGGGGATCGTATTTTCGGAACAAAATAAGGAGGATGTAGTGAGCGATAAACGCCAGGATTATATCAGCTGGGATGAATATTTTATGGGGGTGGCAATGCTTTCTTCCATGCGTTCCAAAGATCCGCACACACAGGTGGGAGCCTGCATTGTCAGCAAAGACAATAAGATTCTTTCCATGGGATACAACGGGTTTCCGGCGGGTTGCTCGGACGATGCCTTTCCATGGGCAAGAGAAGGAGAACCACTGGATAATAAATATCTCTATACCACACACAGTGAATTAAACGCAATCTTAAATTACCGGGGCGGCAGCTTAGAAGGAGCGAAACTATACGTTTCATTATTTCCCTGCAACGAATGCGCGAAAGCGATCATACAGTCAGGGATCCAGACGATTATATATGATTCGGACAAGTACAAACATACGCCTCCGGTCATGGCGTCGAAAAGAATGTTTGACGCCGCAGGCGTGCGCTATTATAAATATGAGCACACAGGGCGTGAGATTTGCTTAAACGTATAGCGGGAGTGAGGGCTGTATGAAATACAGAAAAAATGTATATCAGTCTTTTACCATGGTGATGCAGTTCGGCCTCAACATGATCGTTCCGATTTTGATGTGTACGATGTTGGGAGTATATATCGGAGAGAAATATGATATATTGTTTATAGTAGCGCCTCTGTTTTTTATCGGGGCGCTGGCTGGGTTCCGCAATATCTACAGGATGGCAAAAAAAATATTTGAACAGGAAAGCGACAGGGACACAAAGGATGTTAAGAAGACTGAATAAGGTTCTGCCGGAATTGATTTTGGAAATTTTCATATATGGCGTTCTTCTTCAGCTTACCGGTGTGTGGCTGACGGAGGACAAATGGATGTATTCCTCCGGTTTATGGATCGGTATCTTCACGGCGGCGGGGATGGCGGTTCATATGGCGGCAGTGCTGGAAGATGCCGTAAGCGGAAGCTCTGGCAGAGGAAAGTTAATCACCATGTCCCTGCTTCGTTATGCGGTTGTCGTCGTTGTATTTTTTGGTATGATTCAATTTCGACTGGGCAATCCGATCGCCGCGTTTTTCGGAGTAATGGGATTGAAAATAGCTGCTTATATGCAGCCGTTTTTTCATAAAATGATTTTAAAATTGCAAGGAAGGGAGGAGTATTCCGCAGACAATGGAATAGAATAAAGCAGTATAAGGAGGTGAGAACTTGAACAATGCAATTTTAATGTCTTCCGGCGCAGATATTGATATTATGGTACATGGCCTGATTTCCTATAAGATCTTCGGGCAGACTTGCTGGATCACCACCACTCATGTATGTACATTGATCGTAATGATTCTTTTGATCGGCTTCTTCATTGCGGCAAATCGAAAGATTTCGCGCGCGAAGGAAGTGCCGGACGGTTTTCAGAATGTACTGGAACTGATCGTGGAAATGTTGGATAAGATGGTGAAAGGCGTTATGGGAGTTAATTCTGCCAAATTTGCCAATTATATCAGCACGATTTTCATTTTTATCCTGATGAGCAATATTTCCGGCGTCTTCGGCTTAAGGCCGCCGACGGCAGATTACGGTGTGACGTTTGCGCTGGGCGTTATGACATTTTGCCTGATACACTTTAATAAATTTAAACATCAGCACGTATCAGGCGTATTGAAAGGCCTGTGTGATCCATGGCCGATCTGGGCGCCGATCAATATTATCAGTGATATAGCAGTGCCGGTTTCACTGTCGCTGCGTCTGTTTGCGAATATTTTGTCAGGGACGATCATTATGGCGCTTGTTTACGGTCTGCTTGGCTGGATAGCAACGTTTTGGCCGTCTGTACTTCATGTGTATTTTGACTTGTTCTCAGGAGCGATTCAGACTTATGTATTCTGTATGTTGACTATGACATACGTAAACGATGCAATTGGTGCAGAGTAATCAACAGTTACAATTCTATTTTAAACAGGAGGAATTTTATTATGAATATTTCAGGAAATGATTTAATTTTAGCTTGTTCGGCAATCGGCGCAGGTCTTGCAGTTATCGCAGGTATCGGACCTGGTGTCGGTCAGGGTATTGCAGCAGGTTATGCAGCAAATGCCGTAGGAAGAAACCCGGGAGCAAAATCAGATATTACTTCTACGATGTTATTGGGGCAGGCAGTTGCGGAGACAACGGGTCTGTATGGTCTGCTTGTTGCAATCCTCTTACTTTTCGTAAAACCTTTGACATGGTAAGCAGCGCTTTCCGGTATGCCTTTATGCGCAGGAAGATGCGCAGATATATGGAAAGATCAGGAAGTTGAATACGAAAAAAAGGAGGGTGAACTTCTAAATTATGGACAGGTTGTTTGGACTTGATATGCAGCTTTTGATGGACGCCCTGCAATTTGGGGCTTCTGTATTCGTGCTGTTTACGCTTGCCAGCTATCTTTTGTTTAATCCGGTCCGCAAGCTTTTAAAAGACAGGCAGGAAGGGATCAGGAAAGACCTTGACGATGCCAGTGCAGATAAGAAGAGCGCGGCTGATTTAAAAAATCAATATGAAGAAAAGTTAAAAGGCATAGATAAAGAGGCGGAGCAGATTTTAAGCGAGGCACGTCAGAAAGCTTTAAAGAATGAAGCCAGGATCATAGAAGAGGCGAAAGAAGAAGCCGCCCGCATTATTGGGAGAGCAGAAGAAGAGATCGTATTGGAGAAGAAACGCGCGATGGATGAGGTAAAACAGCAGATGATTTCCATTGCGTCCATGATGGCAGCCAAAGTGGTTGCGGCTTCGATCAATACGCAGATCCAGGATACGCTTGTGGATGAGACATTGAAAGAAATGGGTGATTCGACATGGCAAAGCTAGTATCAAAAACATATGGGGACGCATTGTTTGAGATTGCGGCGGAAACGGGACGCATGGAGGATCTCTGCAAAGAAGCGGAGATTGTGTCTGCCGTTCTGGCAGAAAATCCGGAAATCTCCAAATTGATGAATCACCCAAAGATTGTAAAAGAAGAGAAAATCGAAATCATAGAAAACATTTTCAAAGGGAAGATATCGGATGAGCTGGTAGGTTTGATCCGCATGATCGTCGATAAAGGCCATTTTCCGGAGCTGGATTCCGTGCTTGCATATTTTATTACGGAAGTAAAAGAATCCAAAAATATCGGAACGGCTTACGTGACGACCGCGGTTCAATTAACGGACGCGCAGAAAGCGCAGGTAACGGAAAAGCTAATTCAGACGACAAAGTATGTGGAATTTGAGATGCACTATGATGTAGACGCTGCATTGATCGGCGGTATGGTCATCCGTATCAAAGATCGTGTCGTAGACAGCAGCATCAAGACAAAGCTCTGCGATTTATCCAGAGAATTATCCAAAATTCAGTTGAAAGTAGGTGAATTCGCTCCATGAATTTAAGACCAGAAGAAATCAGTTCTGTGATTAAAGAGCAGATTAAAAGATATGCAGCGCAGCTTCAGGTAGCGGATGTGGGAACCGTAATCCAGGTAGCGGACGGTATCGCCAGAATCCATGGCCTTGAGAATGCCATGCAGGGTGAACTTCTTGAATTTCCGGGTGAAGTATACGGAATGGTACTTAACTTAGAGGAAGATAACGTTGGAGCCGTATTGTTAGGCGATGGCAGAAGCATTAACGAAGGCGATACGGTAAAGACGACTGGAAGAGTAGTAGAGGTTCCGGTTGGAAACGCCATGGCAGGACGTGTCGTAAATGCATTGGGCCAGCCGATCGACGGAAAAGGTCCTATTGAAACAGATAAATTCCGGAAGATCGAGCGTGTGGCAAGCGGCGTTATTTCCAGAAAATCCGTAGATACTCCGCTTCAGACAGGAATTAAAGCGATCGACGCCATGATACCGATCGGACGGGGACAGCGTGAGCTGATCATCGGCGATAAACAGACCGGAAAGACGGCGATTGCAATTGATACGATTATCAACCAGAAGGGCAAAGACGTAAAATGTATTTACGTGGCAATCGGCCAGAAAGCGTCAACCGTTGCGTCGATTGTAAAGACACTCGAAGAGTTCGGAGCTATGGCTTATACGACAATCGTGGCTTCCACGGCAAGCGAACTGGCTCCGCTGCAGTATATCGCGCCGTATGCGGGCTGTGCGATCGGTGAAGAGTGGATGGAGAATGGAGAAGACGTGCTCGTCGTATACGATGACCTCAGCAAACATGCGGCGGCTTACCGTACGCTCTCATTGCTGTTAAAGAGACCGCCGGGACGCGAAGCTTATCCGGGCGACGTATTCTACCTGCATTCCAGGCTGTTGGAACGTGCCGCAAAATTGAACGACAGTTTAGGCGGAGGATCCTTAACCGCACTGCCGATTATCGAGACGCAGGCGGGCGACGTTTCCGCTTATATTCCGACAAACGTTATTTCAATTACAGACGGTCAGATTTATCTGGAAACCGATATGTTCAACGCCGGATTCCGTCCGGCAATCAATGCCGGGCTTTCCGTATCCCGCGTAGGAGGGGCAGCACAGATCAAGGCGATCAAAAAGATTGCAGCACCGATTCGTGTAGAGCTGGCGCAGTACCGGGAACTTGCCGCATTTTCGCAGTTTGGTTCCGAGCTGGATGACGATACGAAAGAAAAGCTGGCACAGGGAGAACGAATCCGCGAGATATTAAAACAGCCGCAGTATAAGCCGATGCCGGTAGAAAACCAGGTAGCCATCATCTATGCTGCTACGAAAAAGTATCTCATCGACGTACCGGTAGACGATATTTTACGGTTTGAAGAAGAGCTGTTTAACTATATTGAAACGAAATATCCGGAAATCTTAGAATCGATCCGCAAGACAAAAGAGATGACCGAAGATAATGAAAAAGCATTGATTAAGGCAATTGAGGAGTGTAAAGCAGCTTTTAAATAGAACGCCCTGCGGGCATCCCTCTATGTGCAGAAAAAAAGCACAATAAAATAAAAAAGGGCGGTGAGAGAAATGGCCTCGATGCGGGACATAAAGCGAAGAAGAAGCAGCATACAGAGTACGCAGCAGATCACAAAAGCCATGAAGCTTGTATCTACCGTTAAATTGCAGAAAGCAAAAAATCGTGCGGAAGAGACGAATCCATATTTTAATCATATGTATCAGACAGTCGTTTCCATGCTGAAACGTTCGGGGACGATTATGCATCCGTATCTGACGGCGGGAGAGTCGTCAAAGAAAGCGGTTGTTGTCATTACGTCTAACCGCGGGCTTGCAGGCGGTTATAATTCCAATGTTGTAAAGCTGATTACCGACAGCGGATGGAACAAAGAAGACGTGACGGTCTATGCGATCGGAAATAAAGGAAAAGAAGCATTGGAACGCAGAGGCTATACGGTTTTGGCGGATTACTCCGAGGTAATCGAGTCTCCGGTATATGAAGATGCGGCAGCCGTCTGCGGACAGGTACTTAAAGCGTTTCAGGAAGGGGAGATCGGAGAGATTTACCTGGCGTATACCCATTTTAAAAATACGGTGAGCCATGAACCTACTCTGATGAAACTGCTTCCGGTAGAAATCGACGAAACAGAAGAAACGGAAAATTCCAATATCTTGATGAATTATGAGCCGAACGACGAAGAAGCTTTGGATATGATCATTCCGAAATATATTACAAGCTTATTCTACGGCGCGCTGGTAGAAGCAGTTGCCAGTGAAAACGGAGCCAGAATGCAGGCGATGGATTCGGCGACAAGCAATGCGGAAGAGATGATCAGTGACTTGTCACTGAAATACAACAGAGCGCGTCAGGGCTCGATTACACAGGAATTAACAGAAATTATAGCAGGAGCGTCAGCGATATCCTAAGGACTGCCAGAGGGCAGAACGGTATGCCCACAGGGGGATTCCCAATGATTGCGAACAGGCACAAAGGGGTATCCGCAGGGGAGTTTGGGATCGTGACGTACACAGGAAACTGAAAAAATTAAGGAGTGATAGAAAAAGATGGCAGAAAAGAATATAGGTAAAATCACTCAGATTATCGGCGCCGTTTTGGATATTAAATTTTCCGAAGGGCATTTGCCGGAGATTAACGACGCTATCAACGTTACCATGCAGGATGGGAAAAAACTGGTAGTGGAGGTATCTCAGCATCTGGGTGATGATACGGTCAGATGTATTGCCATGGGTTCTACCGACGGGCTTGTCCGCGGAATGGAGGCGGAAGCTACCGGAGCGCCGATCAGCGTACCGGTCGGTGAGAATACATTGGGACGTATGTTTAACGTCCTCGGAGAGCCGATCGATGAAAAAAAGGCTCCGCAGAAAGTAGAATATTGGCCGATCCACAGAAAAGCGCCTTCCTTTGAAGAGCAGTCCACGTCTCAGGAAATGCTCGAAACAGGAATTAAAGTCGTAGATTTGCTCTGTCCGTATCAGAAGGGCGGAAAAATCGGGCTTTTCGGCGGCGCAGGCGTTGGAAAAACAGTATTGATTCAGGAGCTGATTCATAATATAGCCACGGAGCACGGCGGATATTCCGTATTTACCGGCGTGGGCGAGCGTACCCGTGAGGGAAACGACCTGTATTATGAAATGAAAGAATCCGGCGTTATCGATAAAACGACCATGGTCTTCGGTCAGATGAACGAGCCGCCGGGAGCCAGAATGCGCGTGGGATTGTCCGGGCTTACGATGGCAGAATATTTCCGTGACAAGGGCGGAAAAGACGTGCTTTTATTTATAGACAATATTTTCCGGTTTACACAGGCAGGTTCGGAAGTTTCCGCATTGCTTGGACGTATGCCGTCGGCAGTTGGTTACCAGCCGACGCTGCAGACGGAGATGGGTACGCTGCAGGAGCGTATTACATCTACAAAGAACGGTTCTATTACGTCTGTTCAGGCCGTTTACGTGCCTGCCGACGATTTAACCGACCCGGCGCCGGCAACGACATTTGCTCATCTGGACGCGACGACGGTATTGGAGCGTTCCATTGCGGAGCTTGGTATTTATCCCGCTGTCGATCCGCTCGGATCTACGTCCCGTATCTTAGATCCGCGTATTGTCGGACAGGAGCATTTTGAAGTTGCCCGCGGCGTACAGGAGATCTTGCAGAAGTATAAAGAGCTTCAGGATATCATTGCAATCCTTGGTATGGACGAATTGTCCGAGGAAGATAAACTCGTGGTAAACCGTGCAAGAAAAGTACAGAGATTCTTATCCCAGCCGTTCTTCGTAGCGGGACAGTTTACCGGACTCGAAGGAAAGTATGTGCCGATTGCGGAAACGGTAAGGGGATTCCGTGAAATTATTGAAGGTAAGTTAGACGACGTACCGGAAAGCCATTTCTTAAATGCAGGAACAATCGATGAAGTGCGTGCCCGCGTGAAGTAAGGGGTGATGGTATGGCAGATAACGAGAAGATGTTTCAGGTAAAGATTATTACGCCGGATCGTGTGTTTTACACCGGTGAGGCGGAAATGATCGAGTTTATGACAAGCTCGGGACAGATCGGTGTGTATAAGAAACATATTCCGCTGACTACCGTATTGGCGCCCGGAGCGGTAATGATCCATGAAGAAGGCGGAGAGAAGGTAGCAGCAGTACATGCGGGATTTGCGGAAGTGCTGCCCGATCAGGTGACGCTTTTGGCAGAAGTTGCAGAGTGGGCGTCGGAAATAGACATCGACCGTGCGGAAGCTGCGAAACAAAGAGCGGAAGAACGCCTGCAGGCAAAGGCGGCGGATCTTGATATTGCGCGTGCGGAATTTGCGCTGCGCAGGGCGTTAACGCGTATTGACGTAAAAGAAATGAAATAAATAGACGGCAAAAAGCCGGGCGATAGAAACGCGCCCGGCTTTTTTGCTGTTTTTTAGAAGACTTCAAGAGCCGGAAAAAGATTCTTGACATATAGAAAAAAAGGAAGTAAAATTAAAAATGTAAAAATTAATTTCATTTTCAAATCTCATGAAGTGTCGCAAAAAGTACACAAAAAAAGATTTGGAAAAGTCTGAAAGTATTTAAATATGTGAAAAATCGACAGATTTTAATAATTTGTCTCTTTTAGGCTGTTTTACAGGCTTTTTGCTGTAAAACAGCTTTTTTTAATGTAACGAAAATTTTTTGTTTGGTATAAATTTTCCCCGTCTCAAATTGTGTACAATTTGCGACAGAAATGTGGGAAAACAAAAGGAGGTAAGGAGTTAATGAAGCAAAAATTTGCACCCGGATTTTGGAAGCGCAGCTTATGTAAAGGGCTTTCTCTGGCTGTAGCGGTTACAATGATTCCGTCAGTCGGAGTACAGGCGGCTCCAAAAGAAGGGGAAGGACAACCGGAAGCGGCTGACAGCGTGGAAGCAACGGAATCTATGACGACAAGGGAACAGCCGTTTACGGTAAAAACGGGAAGCGCCAATTTCAGCTCACCGGCATTTGTTGTCCGTCAGATCGTAGAAGGTGAACGGGCATCGGGTACAACGGTTCGTCCAGTCAGGCCCACGGACCTGGATACGGGCGTAATTGGGGCGCAGCAGTCCGATTTATTGATTGCAGCGGCAGAAATGAAATACGATACAACGGCAGACGGAGGCGGACAAGATATTATTACATCCGTATCAAGCGACAACGGAGCAACATGGAAATACAGTTTTCCGTTCTATTTCCCGGATAGTGTGGGCAACGGTGTAGAAGGGGCTACATCGGTGAGCAATCCGGTTGTGGCAGATGCAGAACGACTGAATAATCCCTCCGGAATCGGCGGCGATGTAAAACCGGGATTTGTAATGGGCGGAACCACTTATTTATTTGCTAATGTATATCCGGGAGGCGTCGCAGTTTCGTCAGACAGCCGTTTTGAGGCGCCAAAAGCGGGATCCGGTTATATTGAAATCGGAGAGGGCGGAAGTAAGACAAAGAGGCTTGCCTTAACGGCATCCCTTGATAAAACAAGTACAAATCCAACGGCATCCGGCGCAGGCTACGAGTATTATGTAGGCGATTTCGAGAGTGACGGATATGCAAAAGTATTGAACGTTTCCAGCAATACAGAAAGCAATTACAAAGTAGACAAGTGGTATAATCTTTATAAAAAAGAAAAGAACGGATCTAACTATACGGCACTTACGCAAAATCAGCTTGGATCCGCAGCCAGCAGTAATGCACCTGTGTTAGTGCAGCAGAATGTTTTTTATAAGGATTCCGAACTTCACGTTTATAAAACAGGCTATGTGATGTGCGTAACGTCTAAGGACGATGGAGACACATGGAGCGAGCCGGAGATCTTAAACGCGTCTTTGTATGAAACGGAAGACGTTCTTTACACTCTGGAGTCCGGAAAAGGTTTATATACCAGCGGAAAACGAATTGTAATTCCGGCTACCGTGCAGAAAGGGGATACCCAGGCGGCAGCAATGCTCTGGAAATGTACGACGGATGAGTCGCATGGCTGGCATCATGCAGATGTGCCGGCAATTTCGGCAGAAGAAGGAAATTCTTCTCCGACATGGACCAAGGGCGGAGAAATTGTGGAATTGAGTAAAGGACACCTCCGTATGTTTGTCAGAACCGGCAGGACAACTGTGTATTATGCAGATGCGGCCAGAGGGCTTTCCAAAGAAGAAGGCGAAGCAAGCGGTAATTCGGATATGTTTACCTTTACGGCTCCGGTATCTACCGCAAGCAGTATAACGGCAGACGCTAAAATCACCGCCATCAATTATTCCAGGCAGGTAAACCCGGGAGCGGACAATGTCGGAAAGGTAATTTTGGCTGCTATGCCTACAGGTTCGGGCCATACAAACGGACTGCTTCTGACCTTTGAGAAAAACGGCGGTACGGATGAAAATCCTACGATTACACGTCATGGGAACGGATATTCCCTGTACAGAGGCAACTTTGCAATGGCTTCGCTGGATGAAATGTACTACGGCAGCAAAATAGGTATGCTTTGGGAACACGGAAAAGGCACGATACGTTATGAGCAGTACCAGACGTTAGATGTTTTGGATAACGATCTGTTTGTTCCGTATCTTGAGTATGATCTTGAACTGGATCCGGATGATGATCCTTATACAAGAAGTTATCAGGTGACGGGAACGGAGAATTTTGAATCGGCAGACAGAGACTGGGCGACGGCAGGAAATGCATCCGTTGGAGTTTCATTTAATGCAGGTACGGCGACAAAGAAAAAAGTTCCTTCTCTGTACTCTATTTCCACGCATAGCGGAAATACAAAGAAACTGGAGCAGACGTTCGGAGCGGCGCCGGATGCTTCCGTAAGAATTGAAAATGCCGAATTTACATTGACGAGACCGTCGGAAGCAAATATAAACGTTTATACGGTCTATAGTGAAGCGGCACAGAGATATCTGACAAACGCGGTAGACGGAAGTACATTTTTTACAACAACGCTCCGGAACAATATGAAAGTAGTAGGATACGATACAAACCAGGGAAACGGTTTTGGAGAAGGATGGATGGTTTACAGGGATAACGATACCAGATGTATTCTGTTCGATCCCACAAAATTTTACAGTTTTGATTCCAATTCCAGTATTGGAGGATTAACAGAAGATACGCAGTGGACCATGCATCTGCAGCTGTTAAAGAAGCTGACGGCAGCGGAACTGGCAGCGATGGAAGATAAGTCGAACGTAGTCGATTTCACAGGCGAAGCAGGAGATTTATATAAATATCTGCCGTTGGGAGCAGACGATCAGATTCAATCGGGCCGTCAATATTTAATCGGGTATAAAGTGGATGCAAATGCGGAAGATACCAGATTCCCGGAAGGCGGATATGTCATTTTGTATCCGCGCAATATGAAGCAGAATTACGGTAAATTGATTTATGGCGTACGCGAAGCAGATGTTGCAGCACAGAAGACGCTGACAATTACGCCGAAAGCAGCGGCAGACGGTGTACATGATCTTACCGTAAACAATATTACTTATCACATTACAGTAAAATATGAGACCATTCAGATCAATAAAAACGGAAGCGCATTTATTGATAACGTTTCATTAGAAGATGTTGATTTAGGCGAGACCACGATTGTAACGCCGCAGGGAGCTACGGAAGAACGAAGAGTGCTGTTTGACTGTAAGGGCGAGGCGGATAACAATTTAAGCGGGTATGACACAACGCCGAACTGGAATGCGAATGTGGAAAACGCAGAATTTATTTTTACAAAAGTCGGAGAGACGGACGACGGCAGAACGACCTATCATATTTTCAATGAACTGGAAAATAATTATCTGGTAAATCAGAATGCAACCAATTATTTTACATCGACGGCAGTAGCGCAGTCGGTTGAGGCACAGCCGGACGGTGAGAATATTTCGTTTGAAATCCGCAGGTATGATCCGAATAATACAAATGCGGAACAGCGAAACAGGTACATGTATTTCTACTATAAGAGAATGGCATTTGATGCGCTGGATAGAAAAAATGCTGATTTTGAGAGCAAGGGCGATTTTAAGTTTGAACTTCTGACAAAGAAAGCGAACGGAGTAGAATCCTATACGGATCCGATTCCGGGTTATGAACGTGCAAGTAAGGTCGAATCCGGCAAAAGCTACCTGATTACGGAATTTTATACGGACCGGGAGCGTGGAGATGTCGTGCTTGTTATGTATCCGAGAACCGGAATTGTAAATCAGTCTAAACTGTTTGCATCCACAGAAGTAGAAGGCGTCAGGCTGTCAGCTTCAAATGCAAACGAAGGCGACAAGGCGAATATTACAATCGACGGTAAGACGTATACGATTGAAATTATAGGCGAATGCGATCACAGCGATTACGGCGTTACCATTACCGAAAAGCCGGCAACCTGTCTGGAAGAAGGATATCGGGACAGAACCGTATGTAAAAACTGCAAATCTATTGTGAATGAAGGAACGAAACTTGAGAAGCTGGATCATACCTGGGATGGTGAATGGGAAGTGACTACGGCGCCGACGTACAATACGGATACGCACGCAACAACAGACGGCGTGAAAACACAAACCTGCAGCGGCGGGGAATCAACAAAGACGAAACCATATCCTGCAACAGAGAAAATCCAGGAAGATATGGAAGCTTTGATCACAGCAATCAACGCATTAAAGACCGGAGATACAGAGTATGCCAAGGAAACGTTGGCAGCGCTGGATACAGCGCTTGCAAAAGCAGACGGCATTACGGAAGTTACAGCGGAGAACCAGAATGCGGCAATGGATGCGATTGCGGCAATGAGGGAAGCGTCAGATGAAGATAACCTGATCACAAAATCTGAATATACAGAAAAAGAGACTGAGTTCCTGACGCTTTATAATGCTGCAAAAACGGAAATAGCGAAAACGGATCTCTATACACAAACATCAATCGATGCATTACAGCAGGTTCTGGATGACATTGATGAGATGAAAGATGAAGAAGGAAATTTAAATTATGCAGATTTGCTGACAGCGATTGAACGGCTGCAGGAGAATCCTCTGAAAACAAAAGAATCGGAAACATGCGAAAAACTGGTTCAGGATCTGAAAGCGGCACTGACAGATCAGGTGAAAGCCATTGCAGAAGCAGGACAGAAGAATTATACGGATGAAACATGGAAACCGTTTAAAGCGGCTTATGACGCAGTCAACGGAAAAACAGACGAAGAGCTGATGGCGCTCGGTTCCGAACAGCTGGCAAAACTGTTGAGTGATTTGAAAATTAAACTGGTAGAAAAAACATCCAGCCCGCAGACAGAGACACAGGTAAAAGACGGTCAGGTCTTTACGATTGCAAGTGGCACATACCAGGTAGCAAGCGCAAAAGATAAAACCGTCATTATTACAAAAGGCAAAGATGCAAAAACCGTGAAAGTAGGACCAACAGTAGTCATCAACAAAGAGACTTATAAAGTGGTCGGCATCGGCAAAAAAGCATTCAGCGGATTGAAGAGCGCGAGAAAAGTCGTAATCAATGCAAATGTGGAAACGATCGGAGATCAGGCATTTGAAAAATCCAAGAAAATAAAGAATATTACACTCGGAAAAGACGTGAAGAAGATCGGTAAAAAAGCATTCGCGAACTGTTCGAAGCTCAACAAAGTCATTATAAAAGGCAAAGCGCTGAAGAATAAAGGCATCGGCAAACAGGCCTTTAGCAAAACGGCGAAGAAAGCAACGGTTAAATGGCCGAAAGGATTAAAGTCGAAAGATAAGAACAAGTTAAAGAAGGCAATCAAAAAAGCAGGCCTGAAAGTAAAATAAGAGACAGGAAAGAAACCCCGGAGACGAAAGTTTTCGGGGTTTTCGATGCTGCAGGGGAACATTTGTATGAAAGGGGAGAGCGGGTATCCTCTTGGTTCCGGGTGATTGTGTTTCAACAGTGAATGCAAAAAAAGTGAATTGACATCTGTCTTGTCAGTTCGGAACAGGTGTGTTATAATTCTACGGATACATACTGTGGATAAAAACAGCCGTTTGACCGGGAGGATCGTATGGACATAAAGGAAAAAATCTATCAATTAAAGAAAGAAAAAGACGTTGTGATTTTAGCACATTATTATGTGGAAGCAGCCGTGCAGGAGATTGCGGATTTTATAGGGGATTCTTATGCATTGGCGGTAAAAGCCGCGGAAGCGGCACAGAACAATATCCTGTTTGCAGGCGTATCTTTTATGGGAGAAAGCGCGAAGCTGTTAAATCCGGATAAGCATGTATATATGGCGGACGGTACGGCGGGCTGTCCGATGGCGGATATGGTAACTGCGGCTCATGTGCGTACCGTTCGGAAAGAATACCCGGAAGCGGCCGTGGTCTGCTATGTCAATTCCAATGCAGAGGTAAAAGCCGTCTCCGACGTCTGTGTAACGTCGTCCAATGCCGTACGGGTGGTAAAAAAGCTGACGCAGAAACAGATTTATTTTATACCGGACCGGCATCTGGCGCAGTTTGTGGCGCAGGAAATTCCCGAAAAGGAATTTATTTTTCACGACGGGTACTGTCCTATCCATCAAAAGATCGATAAAACGTCACTTCTGCAGGCAAAGGAAGCGCATCCGAACGCTCTGATCCTTTCTCATCCGGAATGTGCAAAAGAAATTCTGGAATTATCGGATTATGCAGGAAGTACCGCGGATATCATTCGTTATGCCAAAGAAAGTACGGCAGAAGAATTTATTATCGCGACGGAAACCGGCGTATTTTATCCGCTGGAAAAAGAAAATCCGGATAAAAAGTTTTATCCGGTCATCGGCTGCCAGATCTGCCCCGATATGAAAAAGATTACCCTTGATAACATCGGCAGAGTTTTGGAACGCCTGGAATTTGAGCCGGAGATTCTGCTGGATGCACAGACGGCAGAACGGGCAAAGGTTCCGCTGGAACAGATGCTTGTTCTAGCGAAACAGTAAGTTGCATGGAGGCAGAATGAAAACAGATATTTTAATTGTGGGCGCCGGATGCGCAGGTTTATATTGTGCGCTCCACCTTCCGAAAGAGAAACAGGTTTTGATCATTACAAAAGATGCGGTCAGGCACAGCGATTCTTTTCTGGCGCAGGGAGGCATCTGTATGCTCAAAGACGATTCGGACTATGAGAGTTATTTTGAAGATACGATGCGCGCCGGACATTATGAAAATAATCCGGAATCGGTAGAAATTATGATCCGCTCTTCACAGACGGTTGTGAAAGAGCTGATTCGCCTGGGCGTCTCCTTTCAGCGGGAAGAAAACGGAGAACTGAGTTTTACACGAGAAGGCGGGCATTCTCAAAAACGCATTCTCTTTCACGAGGACATCACCGGAAAAGAAATCACGTCCAAACTATTGGAGAGAGTGAAAGCGCGTCCGAACGTGCAGATTCTGGAATACGCTGCGATGCTAGATCTTCTCAGCGAGGATAATTGCTGTTACGGAGCGGTTGTCCGATTGCCGGATGGGACGGTTACGACTGTGTTGGCAGAGACGACGGTACTTGCCTGTGGAGGGATCGGGGGGTTGTACCGGTATACGACAAATTACAGGCATCTGACCGGAGATGGGATTGCAGTCGCATTCAAACACGGCGTTGCGCTGGAGCATATCAATTATGTGCAGATTCATCCCACGACCCTGTACTGCGATAAGCCGCAGGAGCGGAGCTTTCTGATTTCCGAATCGGTGCGCGGCGAAGGCGCCGTTTTGTACAATAAGAACATGGAGCGGTTTGTAGATGAGCTTTTACCCAGAGACATTTTGACAAAAAAAATCTATGAGCAGATGGAGAAAGACCAGACGCCGTATGTCTGGCTGTCTATGGAGCATATTCCGCAGGAAGAGCTGACCGTTCATTTTCCCAATATTGTAAAGCACTGCAGGGAAAAGGGCTATGATGTCTTTCGGGAGTGCATTCCGGTTGTTCCCGCGCAGCACTATTTTATGGGAGGAATTCGGATCGATCTGTTCGGGCGTACCTCTATGGGACAGCTGTATGCCGTCGGAGAGACCGCCTGCAACGGCGTACATGGCAGAAACCGTCTGGCAAGCAATTCTCTGCTGGAGAGCCTTGTATTTGCGGGGCGGGCGGCGGAAGAAATAACACGCCAGAAAGCCGTAATGCCGGTGAAACGTCAAGGACATATGTTGTCGGAAGAAAGCCTTCTGCCGTATCAGGATGAAGAGGCATTGGCTGCCGGCTATAAAAAAACAATATTAAACGAGATTGAGAGGTTAAATAATTATGTATGATCCTATTACAATGAAATTAAACGCAGATCCATATATTTTAAGTGCATTAAGAGAAGATTTGACGAGTGAAGACGTGACGACGAACGCCGTGATGCCGAATCAGTGTCTGGGTGAAGTGGATTTGATTTGTAAAGAAGACGGCGTTGTCTGCGGCCTGGATGTCTTTGCAAGAGTGTTTGACCTAATCGACAGAGAAGTGGAAGTGACAATCTTTGTAAAAGACGGCGACGCCGTAAAAGCGGGGGAACAAATGGCAAAAGTCCGGGGCGATATCCGTGCGCTATTGACTGGAGAACGGACGGCACTGAATTATCTGCAGCGGATGAGCGGAATTGCAACATATACACACTCCATTGTCAAACTTCTGGAAGGCAGCGGCATTCGTCTGCTGGATACCAGAAAAACGACGCCCAACAACCGTATTTTTGAAAAATATGCCGTCAGGATCGGCGGGGGCCAGAACCACAGATACAATTTGACGGACGGCGTTTTATTAAAAGATAATCATATCGGCGCTGCGGGAAGCGTAAAAAAAGCCGTTCAGATGGCAAAGGAATATGCGCCGTTTGTGCGAAAGATCGAAGTAGAAGCGGAAAATATGGACATGGTAAAAGAAGCGGTGGAAGCGGGAGCAGATATTATTATGCTGGACAATATGACGCCGGAAGTAATGGAAGAAGCGGTTGCATGGATTGATCATCGCGCGGAAATTGAAATATCGGGAAATATAACCAAAGAGAATATTGAAAAAATAAAAGAGCTTGGCGTGGATTATGTTTCCAGCGGAGCTTTGACGCATTCTGCGCCCATTCTCGATATTTCACTGAAAAACCTGCATCCGGTCTCCTGATGTATGCGCAGGTTTTTGCGCATACAGGTATCCGAAGTGGCTTTTGAGATATGATTAAAGGAATGAAATGTATGAGCGGAGAAGAACGAAGAGAGAAATTGATCGAAGTTCTGCAAAATGCAGACCGTCCGGTATCCGGCGCAGCATTGGCAAGGCTGTGCTGCGTCAGCCGGCAGGTAGTCGTACAGGATATCGCCCTGCTTCGGGCCGGTAAAAAAGAAATTATCAGTACCTGCCGCGGATATATCATGAAAAGAGAGCATATATGCCGTCGTATTTTTAAAGTGCACCATACCGATGATGAAATGGAAGAAGAACTGAATCTCTATGTGGATTTTGGCGGCAGGATCGAAGACGAATTTGTTTATCACAGAATATATGACGTCATACGGGTGGAGATGGGGTTGCAATCCCGTCTGGATGTTACGGATTATATGGAAAAATTAAAAAGCGGCATTTCAAAATCATTAAAAGACGTGACTTCCGGCTATCATTATCATACGGTGACGGCAGAAAGCGAAGAGGTATTGGACCGGATCCAGTCAGAGCTGGGACACAGAGGTTTTTTGGCGGAACTTAGAGATTATGAACCGATTGATTTCTGGAAAGAAGAAAACTCTGAGGGAAAAATTCTTCTATAATGAGTAACGGAATGGGAAACGGGCAGAAAAACTCTCGAAATGGCTGGAAAAGTGGTTTCGAGAGTTTTTTTCTGTGAAAGCACATGTGTGGCACGCTGTTGAAAGAGCAGAATATCCGGATCTGGGACCGCGGTCTTTTTTAACCGAGTGGATTTCCGTTCCGGTCGCAGAGGATCAGATTTCCGTTGGAATTATAGCGCACCTGCATGTCTTCGTTAAAAATGCCCGCGGTGTTTCCCAGATATACAAGTTTTCCGTCCGTATGGTATCGGAAAAAATGCGTGCAGGTTTCCTTTGGACGTTCCGTATTTTCGTTGGAAATGGCGATTTCCGTATAGGGGTCTTCGGAATCAATATCCATCAGATAATAGGCTCCCGTCCAGAGATAAGACAGATGTAATTGTTCCAGTTCCTCAGAAAAATCCCTGCCGTTGATCGTCAGCGCAGGTTTCGGGGAGGAAAAGTCGGCATCGGTCTGGATGGAGTAGCAGAGGTCTTCTGCGCTTGAGTCTCCGTTGAGGTCGTGCCGTACGATACTGCCGGGAAAGAGTTTGCGGATATAGGGACCCTGATAAGCGTATTCCGATTTCAGTCCGTCCAGCTCTGCATACGGAATATTAAATTCAAACGTGCCGGCTGCATAGCTGCCAAGGACATAGGGATTACTAATAAAGGTTAATCCGCTGCGGTCTAAGTACCAGCAGGTGGAATCGTTCAGCAGAGCATTGTCTATATCAGAATTTAATTCCGTTGAAATATAATCATGATAAGCGGGTGAAGCCGCCTGCGTGTTCAGGTTATTGATGAGCAGCTCGTGAAACGGCGTATAATCCGAACACAGAGATTCCAGATACAGCCGTTCTCCGGTTTTCGTATGAAACGTGACGCCGTAGCTCCAGGTATTGCCGTGTGCGCCGCCGGAAAAATCGTTCTGGCAGAATACGACGGAAATGACCTTATCGTCGCATCGTTTCAGCTGATAAGAAAAATCTGCCGTATACGTCTGAAACGCAGAATCTGAAGAGTCTAAGGAAGCAAGGTACGCTTCTTCTGCGTTCGCGGCATTTTCTTTTTCAAAATTCAAAAAAGTATCCAGTTCTGTCTGAATGGCGGCATTGATCTGTGCGGCAGCTTCGGTATTTCCCTCGATGCCGAACACGGGATAAGAAGCGTCCGCTTTCAATACCGTAACGGAAGCGTCTTTTTTCGCCGTGTAAGAAGGCGACTGCGTTTCTTCTGTAATTTTGATGCCATAGGCGCATTCTGCGGGATCTTTGCCGTCGGGCGATACAGATTGCGTATGGTCCAAAACAGATGCAGACGGAGACGTCTCGGTCGCAGCCGGTTCGGATTCCGGCGAGACAGACGTTTGTTTTGTACTGCAGCCTGTGAAACAGATGCAGCAGAATACGGTAAGGAGAGAGAGAAATTTTTGATATCGTTTTTGCATAGGGAACCTCCTGTTGAAAAGCGTTCAAATATATTATTGTATGATACCGCACAGAAAGCGCATTTTCAATTAGGATTTCTTTAAGATTTTGTGTCCAAATTGCGTCTAAAACAAAACGGCCCGCACGGTTTACATTTTGCCGGATTTCAAGTAATATATTAGGTAGGAAAAACAAAAAGGAGATGAAGCCGGATATGGAACAATCAAAAGTATATTTTACCACATTTAAAACCAGCTTTACGGAAAATCTGTTATCAAAACTGCGCAGGCTGATCATAACGGCAGGAATCAAAGAGATCGACTTTGAAGATAAGTACGCTGCAATTAAGCTTCATTTCGGAGAATACGGTAATCTTGCGTTTTTACGACCCAATTATGCCAAAGTAGTTGCCGACGTTGTAAAAGAGGCAGGGGGCATGCCGTTTTTGACAGACTGTAATACACTTTATGTAGGAAGCAGGAAAAATGCGCTCGATCATCTGGATACCGCTTATGCAAACGGATTTTCTCCTATGACGACGGGCTGCCAGGTCATCATTGCAGACGGGTTAAAGGGAACGGACGAAGCGTTGGTTCCTGTGAACGGAGAATATGTAAAAGAAGCAAAAGTCGGACGTGCGCTTATGGATGCGGATATATTGATTTCTCTGACGCATTTTAAAGGACATGAGGCCACAAGCTTCGGCGGCGCAATTAAAAATATCGGAATGGGCGGCGGTTCGCGCGCCGGAAAGATGGAAATGCACAGCGACGGCAAGCCCACCGTTGCTGCGGATAAATGTATCGGATGTAAAAGCTGCACGCTGGTATGCGCGCATACGGGCGTTACCGTTTCCGACAAAAAAGCAAAGATCGATCACGATAAATGCGTGGGCTGCGGACGCTGTATCGGGGTTTGCCCGAAAGACGCGATCGAAGCTACATTTGATGCGTCCAATAAAAACTTAAACTGCAAGATGGCAGAGTATACAAAGGCGATCTGCCAGAACCGGCCGTGTTTCCATATCGCGCTGGTATGCGACGTTTCGCCGAATTGCGACTGCCATGCCGAAAACGATATTCCGATCATTCCGGATGTGGGCATGTTCGCATCGTTTGACCCGGTAGCGCTGGATAAAGCATGTGCCGACGCCTGCAACCGCCAGCCGATCATAGCCGGCAGCGTTTTGGCAGAACAGGCGGCGCGGCAGGAATGTACGGCGCACAAAGATCATTTTCATATGACGCACCCGGATACGGAGTGGGAAAGCTGTATCGCGCACAGCGTCAAAATCGGACTTGGTACGGATCAGTATGAACTGATCGAGATCTAAAACTTGACAAGTGCAGAAAAGTATTACAAAATGACAGCAGCATCGTAACGAATTGGATCTGAGCCAGAAGGCAGACACCTGACAAAAGCGCTGTATGCAAAAGTGCAGGAGGAATACTATGCGTCATTTGATCGACCGGCTCGAAAAAGAACGCCGTTTGGAAAAAGAAGAATGGACCGCCTTGATTTCGGCAGGCGCGGATCGGGAGTATCTGTTTGAACGGGCGGATCTGGCAAGAAAAAAGTATTACGGCAGGAAAGTCTTTACCAGAGGACTGATTGAATTTACCAATTACTGTAAAAATAACTGTTATTACTGTGGGATCCGCAGGGACAGCCGCAGGGTGAAGCGCTACCGTCTGACGGAAACGGAGATTTTGGACTGCTGCAGGCAGGGATATGCGCTGGGATTCCGGACATTTGTGCTGCAGGGAGGAGAAGACGGTTATTTTACGGACGAACGGCTGACAAGGCTGATTCGGACGATCAAAGAGGGGTATCCGGATTGTGCGGTTACGTTATCCGTCGGAGAAAAACCAAAGGAAAGCTACCTTCGATTTTATGAAGCGGGGGCAGACCGGTATCTTCTGCGCCATGAGACGGCGGACGAAACGCATTATGGGAGACTGCATCCGGAGGATATGCTGCTTTCCCGCCGGAAAGAGTGCCTGTTTTGGTTACGGGAGATCGGTTATCAGGTGGGCTGCGGTTTTATGGTCGGCTCGCCGGGACAGACGGCAGAATGCTTGGCGGAGGATATGATGTTTATTACCAAGCTGGATCCGCAGATGGTGGGAATCGGACCGTTTATCCCGCATCATGAAACGCCGTTTGCACAAGAGCCGGCGGGTTCGGTGGAGCGGACGCTCTATCTGATCGGGCTTTTACGCCTGTTAAAACCCAATCTTTTGATTCCGGCAACTACCGCGCTTGGCACTGTGGATGGTCAGGGCCGCGAGCGCGGTATTCTGGCGGGCGCCAATGTAGTCATGCCTAATCTTTCCCCTACCGGGGTTCGGAAACAATATGAGTTATATGACAATAAAATCTGTACCGGGGATGAAGCGGCGGAATGCAGGAGCTGCCTTATGCGCCGTATGGAGCGCATCGGGTTTTCGATTGTGACAGAACGCGGAGATCCGGCAGGGGAATGCAGATCATTGTAAATCATAGAAACGGAAAGAAGGAAAATTATGTATGACGTAATGTCGCCGAAGGCAGAAGAATTTATCAGTGACGAAGAGATTCGGGCGTCTTTAGCTTATGCAGAAGAAAATAAAAACAACAGAGAACTTATAGAACAGATTTTAGAAAAGGCTTCCAAAATGGAGGGGCTTTCCCACCGGGAAGCGATCGTGCTGTTAGATTGCGGGCTGGAAGATCTGAATGAACAAATCTACCGTCTGGCAGAGGCGATTAAGCAGGAATTTTACGGCAACCGGATTGTAATGTTTGCGCCGCTGTATTTATCCAACTACTGTATCAACGGCTGCAAATACTGCCCATATCATTTGAAGAACAAACATATTGCCAGAAAAAAACTGACGCAGGAAGAGATCATACAGGAAGTGACGGCGCTTCAGGATATGGGGCATAAGAGGCTTGCGCTGGAAGCAGGCGAGGATCCTCTTCACAATCCGATCGAATATATATTGGAAAGCATTCAGACAATTTATCGCATTAAACACAAAAACGGCGCGATTCGCCGGGTAAATGTCAATATTGCTGCAACGACCGTGGAAAATTATAAAAAACTCAAGGATGCGGGAATCGGGACATACATTCTGTTTCAGGAAACCTACCATAAAGAATCGTATGAGAAACTGCATCCGACGGGACCTAAAAGCGATTATGCGTACCATACGGAAGCGATGGACCGTGCAAGGGAAGCCGGTATTGACGATATGGGGATCGGCGTGCTGTTCGGACTGAATAATTACCGCTATGATTTTGCCGGGATTATTATGCATGCGGAGCATATGGAACGCTACGGCGGCGTGGGACCGCATACGATCAGTGTTCCTCGTGTACGCAGGGCGGACGATATCGATCCCGATGTATTTGACAACGGCATTTCGGATGATACGTTTGCCAAGATCGTCGCCTGCCTTCGGATCGCCGTGCCGTATACCGGCATGATCGTATCAACGAGAGAATCCAAAGAAAGCAGGGAACGCGTACTAAAACTCGGCATTTCCCAGATCAGCGGAGGATCGAAGACCAGCGTAGGCGGTTATGCGAAAGAAGAGGAGCCGGAAGAGAATTCCGCGCAGTTTGATATCAGTGATCACAGAAGTTTGGACGAGGTGGTCCGCTGGCTGATGGAACTGGGGTACGTGCCGAGTTTTTGTACGGCATGTTACCGGGAAGGCCGCACCGGAGACCGGTTTATGACGCTGCTTAAGAACAGGCAGATCATCAACTGCTGTCATCCGAACGCCTTAATGACATTAAAAGAATATCTGGAAGACTACGCATCAGATGAGACGAAAGAGATCGGCGGCAGGCTGATCCTGGAAGAATTAAAAAAGATACCGAATCAAACCGTGCAGAAAAAGGCGGCGGAATATATCGAGAATATCCATTTGGGCAAACGTGATTTCCGTTTTTAAGCAGTTTCGTACGGTCTTATCAGGTGATGAAATGAGGAATACGGCATGGGCATGAATGAAACGCCTTCGGCAAACCGGATACACATCGGGCTTTTCGGCAGGAGAAATGCCGGGAAGTCCAGTCTGATCAACGCTATGACAGGACAGGATCTGGCGATCGTATCGAACATCAAGGGGACGACGACCGATCCTGTGCAGAAAGCAATGGAACTGCTGCCGTTAGGTCCCGTCGTACTGATCGATACGCCGGGGCTGGACGATACGGGGGAGCTTGGGGCGGCGCGTGTGCGGAAAGCCTATCAGACGATGCATAAAACGGATCTCGCGATCTTGGTGATAGACGGCGCGCAGCATCCGGATGAAACGACGCTCCGGGAAACGGAACAGCCGCTGCTGGCGGCATTGAAAGCGCAGAAGATTCCCTGTGTGATTGCCGTCAACAAATCGGAATTGCTGACAGAGGAAGAAAAACAAAAGATCGCTTCTTATTTTCAAAAACCTGCCGAGGTTTTGTTTGTCAGCGCTAAGCTGGGGCGGCAGATAAAAGAATTGAAAGAACACGCGGCCCATCTGATCCGCGGCGAAGGAAGCGGCAGAAAAATCATAGGGGATTTTTTAAATCCCGGGGATATTGCCGTGCTTGTGATTCCGATCGATGCGTCGGCGCCCAAAGGCAGGCTGATCCTGCCGCAGCAGCAGGTAATCCGCGACTGCCTGGAAGCGGGCGCGATCGCGGTCGCGGCAAGAGAGCATGAGTTACAAGAGACGCTGCGGCAGCTGGCAAAGCCGCCGAAAATCGTAATTACAGACAGTCAGGCATTTGAGCGCGCGGCAAAAGATACGCCGGGGGATGTGTATCTGACGTCGTTTTCCATTTTGTTTTCCAGGTATAAGGGTAATTTAATACAGCAGGCGGCGGGAGCGAAAGCCATTCGAACGTTAAAAGAGGGGGATGTGGTATTGATTTCCGAAGGCTGTACGCATCACAGGCAGTGTGAGGATATCGGCACGGTGAAATTGCCGCGGTGGCTTTTGGAATACACGGGGAAGAACTTTAGATTCGCATATACAAGCGGAAACGAATTTCCGCAGGATTTGTCGGAATATGCGCTTGTCATACACTGCGGCGGCTGCACGTTAAATGAACGTGAAATGCAGTACCGGCTGTCCTGCGCCAAAAAACAGGGAGTCCCCATGACAAATTACGGGACGGCGATCGCGGAAATGCACGGCATTTTAGACCGCAGTCTTGCGCTGTTTTATGAAGATCCACAGGAGGGGTTATGAATATACAGGATAAGTTGGAGCGGATTTTAAGGGAGCTGCACATTATGCTGTCCAGGGCACCGGTTTCCGAGATCCACGAAGAATACGTCCTGGTCCATAAAAAAGAAATGCAGAAGACGCTTGGGAGCCTTGGTGCGGCGGTCAGTGAAATGATGGATCACTATGAAATCACGGAGCAGGCGAGAAACCGAGGGGAGCTGGAGGCGGAAAAACACCGTATGGAAATCATCCGCAATGCAAACCAGCAGGCCCAGGATATTTACGCGGCGTCCGTAATGTATTCAGAGGATGCGCTCGGAAGGATACAGCGTATTATAGAGGAAGCAGAGGCATCCGGCAGAGAAATGTTTAAGCGTTTAAACCGTGAGATGGCAGAATCCAAACGGGTGGTCCGCAGCAATCAGCTGGAACTGATTACGCAGCTGGAGGACATGAAGGATTCGTCGAAATACATGAAGCTGATCGAGGAGCGCAATCGGGAAATCGCCAAAGCAAAGGCACAGAAAAAAGAAAAAGAAGAAGCCAGGCAGTATCAGCGGAAGGATACGCAGGAAGTGCAGGAACAGGAAGAAGCGGCAGAAGAAACGCCGATCGAACGGCAGGAAGAAAAAATCGTGTATGAAAAACCGGTCATCAAAGTCAATCCGGAATATTTTGAACGGGCAAAAAGTTTTCTGGAGGAAGAAGCCGCCGAGTTTGCAGAGGATGCGGACGCAGCGGACGAGATGACAGAAGAAGATAAGAAAGAAAAACACCAGAGATTTTTTCCGTTTGGAAGAAAATAAAAGATGCACAGGAATCGTGTAAGGAGGCAGAAGATTATGAACCGAATACTTGTCTGTGACGATGACAGGGAGATCGTAGAAGCGATTGAAATCTACTTGTTGCAGGAAGGATATGAAGTGATCAAGGCATATGACGGGGCTGAGGCGCTTGAAGTGCTGAAAAAGCAGAAGGTAGATCTTTTGATTATCGACGTGATGATGCCAAGGCTGGACGGTATCCGCGCCACATTAAAAATCCGGGAAGAGAGCAGTATACCGATCATTATATTGTCAGCAAAGTCAGAGGATTCGGATAAGATCCTGGGGCTGAATGTTGGCGCGGATGACTATCTGACAAAGCCGTTTAACCCGTTGGAGCTGGTTGCACGGGTAAAGTCGCAGATCAGGCGGTATACAAAGCTTGGAAATGCAGCGGAAAACAGTAATTTAGTCTATCAGACGGGCGGTTTGATGATCAATGACGAATTAAAAGTGGTAACGGTAGACGACGAGGCTGTAAAACTGACGCCCATCGAATACAATATTCTGTTGCTGCTGATGAAAAATCAGGGAAAGGTGTTCTCCATCAGCCAGATTTATGAAAGTATCTGGAATGCGGACGCAATTGGCGCAGACAATACGGTGGCCGTTCATATCCGGCACATTCGGGAAAAAATCGAAATTAATCCGAAAGAACCGCGTTATATCAAAGTGGTTTGGGGAATCGGCTATAAAATAGATAAAGCATAGAGGAAAAAGTATGGAGACGAAAGAGTTTGGCAATGGATTTAAAACGGTTGCGGTTCTGCTTCAGGTGGTTTGTTTGATGATCGTCATCGTGACGTTTTCCTTGATTTTAAATTTGTTTGAAAGGAGTAGGCTTAGTTTTCGTGACATCGGGAATAACTATTCCTTTTTTCATTCTTACTTTTATATGGAGCGCGTCACGGAAGAAGTAAAAGACCTTGCCGTGTATCTTCAGATTAAAAAAACCATACCCGTACGGGAACCGGATAATGTAAGATATAAGCATTTAAAGCTGAAATTCAATACGGAGGAAACCAATTTCTACTACTGGTTTCTGCAGGACGGCGCCATTCTTACCAATATGCCTCAGGCAGAAGACATGGAAGAAGCGATGTCTTTTGCAAAGGAAATGGGCAGTTATCTGTATTATGACGATTCTGACATCAGTATCAAGGGGAATCTGGCGCATATGACGGAGATTTCCGATCTGGAATTTTTAAAGCTGTTTCAGAAAGGCAGAGGCGGAGGGCTTATGATCGCGGTCGATACGTCTCTGTCTCACAAGGATACCTTATCTAAAGAGGCATCCGTCTATGAGACGTACTTTCCCTGGATCAGAATCGCTATTTTTGCGGCGGTACTGGCATTTATCTGTTTTCTGCTCTGTATGATCTACTTAACGCTGGCAGCCGGAAGAAGCGGATCGGACGAGGAGATCCGGCTGCACAGAATCGACTATCTTCCGACAGAAATTTTGTTTGCGGTTATGATCATTTTTATGACGGGACTGATTACATTCTGCGCTCGGTTAAGCGAAAAGGACTGGGGCATGTCCAGTTCGCTGATTTTAACCGGTACGCTGGTATTTTTATCGGATGCGGCACTGCTGGCATTGTATTTGAGTTTTGTCAGAAAGATCAAAGCAGATATTTTTACAAAATGCAGTCTGGCGGCGCATATCGTGCATACGATCAAAGCAAGTATGAAAAAACAGGGAATTGCCAACCGAGCAAAAATCCAATTTGCGATTTATACCGTGGTTTTGATGATTCTTTTCTGGGAAGCGATGATTTACAGGCATATCTGGGCGGCGGTCGGACTGATGTTTCTGTTTGCCTATACGGCTGTGCATTTTCTGCAGCTGGCGGCACAGAGAAAGAAAATACTGGAAGGGATCCGGGAAATCGGACGGGGCCGGCTGGATTATAAGTTTAACGTAAAAGAATTTAACGGTGATTATACGGAACTGGCAGAGGAGATTAACGGGATCGGGGACGGTCTGATGCAGTCAGTAGAAGAAAACGTCAAAAACGAACGATTAAAGACGGAGCTGGTTACAAATGTTTCTCACGATATCAAGACGCCTTTGACTTCGATCATCAATTATATCAGTCTGATTAAGATGGAAGGGGCATGGAATGAAAACGTGGAAAATTATGTGGGTATATTGGAAAAAAAATCCGCCCGGTTAAAACAGCTGACAGAAGATCTGGTGGAGGTTTCACAGATCACAAGCGGAAATATTTGTTTGGATATGCAGCCGATCAACATGGTGGAATTGATCTGTCAGACCGGAGGCGAATTTAACGAGATTTTTGAAGAGTGCGGACTAACGGTGATCACAAGGCTGCCCCAGGAGGCGGTTATGGTGTTGGCAGACGGAAGCCGGGTCTGGCGTGTGGTTCAGAATCTCTACAATAATGTAGCCAAATATGCGATGAAGGATACGAGGGTTTTTGTAGAATTAAAAGTAAATGAAGGCTATGCAGAATTTTCCATTAAAGATATTTCGGCGCAGGGTATTCATAAGTCGGCGCAGGATTTAGGCGAGCGGTTTGTCCGGGGAGATGAGTCCAGAGGTACGGAAGGTCATGGACTGGGTCTTTCCATAGCCAGAAATCTTACAAATCTCATGGGCGGAACGTTTGAGATCAAGCTGGACGGAGATCTGTTTATCGTTTCCCTTGCGTTTCCGGTAATTCTCCCATAGGAAAAAAAGAATCGCATTTGTTTCTGGAGGTAGCTATGTATTTTAGTTCAATGACATTTTTATGGGCGTTTCTTCCGGCTGTGCTGCTTTTGTATCTGGCGGCAGAGCGTTTCGGAAAGAATTTTGCGGGAAATATCATATTATTGCTGGCGAGCCTTATCTTCTATGCATGGGGAGAACCGGTTTATATACTGTTGCTGATTGGTTCCGTTGTGATGAATTACCTGTTCGGATTACTGTTAAGCCGCGGCGGGCGCTGCCGAACGTGGATTTTGGCATCCGCGGTATTGCTCAATATCGGCGTTCTGGGGTTTTTTAAATATTTCAATTTCTTTGCCTCTTATATCAACCGGGCGCTTTCCGGAGATTATATACCGATGAATTCGTTCGCACTGCCGCTTGGAATTTCTTTTTATACATTCCAGGCAATGTCGTATGTGATCGACGTATACCGCGGCGAAGTGAAGGCGCAGAGAAATTTCTTTTCCCTGTTGTTGTATGTGTCGTTGTTTCCTCAGCTGGTGGCGGGTCCGATCGTGAAATATAAAGATGTGGAAGCGCAGATTTTAGGAAGGATCCATACGCCGGAAAAAAGAGCATACGGCGTGAAGCGGTTTATTTATGGACTCGGCAAGAAAGTGCTGCTTTCCAATACGCTCGGAAAATATGTGGACATGGTATTGGGGTTTGAGGCAGGCCAGCTTGGCACGGGGCTGATCTGGCTGACGATGATTTTCTATACGCTGCAGATCTATTATGATTTTTCCGGGTATTCGGATATGGCGATCGGTCTTGGCAGCATGTTCGGCTTTGAATTCAAAGAAAATTTCAATTATCCGTACAGCGCAAAGTCCATACGGGAATTTTGGAGAAGGTGGCATATTTCTCTCTCCACCTGGTTTCGGGAGTATGTGTATATTCCGCTCGGAGGCAACCGGAAGGGAGTGGTACGAACTTACCTCAATCTCTTTCTTGTGTTCCTGCTGACGGGATTTTGGCATGGAGCGAGCCTGACATTTTTATTTTGGGGCGTTTTTCACGGTTGTTTTATGATTATAGAGCGGTTGGGATTTCAAAAAATACTGGAAAACAATCCTCTGAAATTTTTGAACCGGATCTATGTGTGGCTTGTCGTAATCTGCGGCTGGGTATTTTTCCGGATGGACGGGATGAGAAAGGGGTTGTCCTTTCTCAAAGCTATGTTTGTGTATCAGAAAGGAGAATACAATCTGTTTACCTGTCTGAATGCGGAAGCGGTGCTTGTTCTCGTATTTGGTATTCTCTTTTGCGGGATGCTGCAGAACGGGATTCCAAAACTGAAACAGGCGCTGTACCGGAAGGAAGACATATCGGCGGTTCAGATGGGATGTCTGTTCGCGATTTTTTTACTCTGCATCTGTTCTCTTGCTGCCGATTCTTATAATCCGTTTATTTATTTTCGGTTTTAAGGCGCGGGGGTATGGCGGAGCCGGCACGTGTATGACGATATGCGCCGGATGGCGGGCTTTGATACAATTGCGGGAGGAACGCATATGAAAAATAAATTACTGTTTACCCTGTTTTTACTGATGCTTACGGCTCCGGTCGTTACGTTTGCGTTTGTAAAAGACTATATTGACTCTGAAAATTATGAGAACAGAGTATTTGCAGAACGGCCGCGGCTTTCCGTTCAGACGCTGCCGTCGTTTCCGCAGAAGTTTGACGATTGGTTCAATGATCATCTTCCATATAAAAATCAGCTTGTGATGGCAAACACGATCAAAAATGACTGGATCGGCGTCGGAACAACGGCGATGGAATATATGACCGGTTCAATGGTCATCCGGGGAAAAGATAACTGGCTGTTTTATAATGCAGAAAAGCAGCAGTCGTTTAACGATTATATCTGCAATAACCTCTATGAAGAAGAAGAGCTTGTACAGATTGCGGACGGTTATGTCAGGCTGTACGATAAGTTAAAGGAGATGGGGATTGAACTTGTCGTCCTTTATGCGGCGAATAAAGAACAGGTTTATCCGGAATACATGCCGTCTTCTATCGTTCCCGCCGGCTCTTACAGCAGGACGGATCAGCTTGTCGATTATATTCAGGCAAATACTTCCGTGCCCCTCTTATATACAAAAGATGCGTTAAGGAAAGAAAAAGAGGGCCATCAGCTTTTCTATAAATATGATACGCATTGGAACAGCCTCGGCGGTTTTGTGGGCGGTCAGCTGCTGAACGAACATTTCCACGGCGAGTACGTTTCATTAAAAGATGTTTCGGTTCGGCCCGTACAGACAAATGTAAGCGGCGATCTGGCGCATATGCTGTCTATGGGAAACGTGTATCAGGACGATACGGAGTGGGAAATTTCGGGATATAAAGAAGAAGTTACGGTGAACGAGAGCAGGGACGGAGAGGATTTTGTCTTTGCTTCCGATGCGAAAGATTCGCGCAGCTTGCTGGTGTATATGGATTCGTTCGGCTACGCATTAATGGGGATTGCCAAAGATTATGCAAACGTCCGGTTTTCCAGAAATACGGAAAACTTTGCATCCTACTGTAGAGAGCAACACCCGGACGCCGTAGTCATTGAACTGGTGGAACGGTGGAAGGACGGGCAGGAAGGCTGGTGTAAGGGGCTGTATGATCTGCTTGCGGGGACTTAAAATCTTAGGTATAATGGGACAAAGAAACAGAAGGAAAGACAAAGGTTTGGGAAAGAGGCGAATAGATGGAAAACTTATACAAAGATGCGAAAGAGTTCCTTGGGTTACACAAACTGGCGTTGTTTGTCAATGCCTGCGTATGCGTGATCTGTTACGGGCATCTCGTTTTTTCGCAGAATGTGGGAATTGATACGGAGCATGTGATCAACTATCCCGGCGTGACAATGCAGTGGGATGGAATCGGGAGACAGGGGCTTTTGTATACGAAGCGCCTGTTTGGGGTTATGGAATACAATCCTTATCTGGAAGGCGTTTTGTTTTTGGCAGGATTTATCCTGCTGGGAAGTGTGATTATGTTTTTGTGCTGGCGCATCAGCGGCAGGGATGACAAGTATCCGTACGGCTGGTTTGCCGTTTTGTTTTCCACATGCCCGGTCTGGATGATTCAGTTTTACTTCAGCCTTCAGCGGGCAGAAGTCGTTATGGGCATGCTCTATGGAGTGATTTCTGTATTTTGCCTGTGTGAGATGTTATTTTTGGGGCAGCGCAGGGTTTACTGGTTTCTTCTGTATCTGTTTTTTGGTGTGTGGTGTCTGGCGTCCTACCAAAGCTGTGCGCTTTTGTATATCAGTTTGTGCATTACCTGCTATCTTTTGGATTTTTTCAGGGATACGCAAAGGGAATGGAAAGTTTATGCAAAACATATTCTGGGGCTTTTGATCGGGTTTGCTCTTGTATATGCCGCTTATAATCTGATGATCCGCTTTACGCTGATCAACAGTTACTATTTGGATGCGCAGGTCAAATGGGGGAAATATCCGGCTGCGCAGAGCTTTTCTTTAATCCTGGATCATGTAAAATGTATGCTGAACTGGCATATGACATCCGACGTTTCGGCATTTCCGTTGGGATGTATCTGCGTGGTGATTTTATTCGGCGTTTACGTTTTAAAAAAGCGGACAAACTTTGTGATGCTGTTTTTGGGGCTGTTCGGATTGATGCTTTCACCGTTCCTCTTTTCGATTTATATAGGAGATAAAGCCATCGCCCGGACACAGTTTGCCCAGCCTCTGGCGTGCGCGGCGGTGTGTATGCTGTTTTGGGGATTCTGTAAGAAAAGCTCTGACCGAAAACTGGTTTTTGCTAGATGGGGAAGTATGGCGGCGGCAGCGGCAATTGTCTGGATTTGTATGTCTTTGATCTTAAATATGGAATATACGGAGGATCTGAGGTATCGGGAGGACGCCATTGTCGCGCAGACGATTGCAACGGATCTTGGCAGGATCGAAGAGGCGGAGGGGATGCCGGTTATTTTTGTGGGAGAGCGGAAGGCAAAATTAAACCAGGCGGCAAAACCTACGGATATTTATGGATATTCGTTTTTCCAGTGGGATCATTCTTTGGGGAATCCGACAGGCGCCACCTGGCGGGTCGTGGGATTTATGAAAACGCTCGGCATTGATGTGGAAGCCGAAAGCAAATACAGGAATAAAGCGGTCAAAGCGGCGGAAGATATGCCCTGTTATCCGCAGGAAGGTTATATCAAAGTGAAGGAAAATTATGTCGTTATAAAAATGTCTGATACGCAGATTCCGTCGGAGACAAAACCTTGACGGAAAACACACGGACCGGGGATCCGATATGGGACCGGTCCGTTTTGTTATTATGATCGGTCCCGCAAATGCAGGGAGAGGTCCGGGCGGTTGCTGAAAAAGTGCAGATCCCGACGGCGGCATGGCTTGTAGATATTGACTTTTCCAGATCGTACATTTATAATTTGAATAACTATGGAGTACCATTGGGTATCCCGCAAACAGCCGGACGGCAAAACGGGATCCTTTCGGTTAAAAGTAAGGAGATTATTAGAATGAAGCTTTATGAAAACGGAGTTTACCTGGTAAACGGCAGTGAAATAATGGAAGATAACGGATCTGCGGAAGATAAAATTTACAGCAGAACGGGCAAAAAGATTACAAAAGAAGAAGCAGCGCAAAACACGATTGCCTATGGGATTTTAAGAGACCATAATACGTCAGGCAGCATGGAAAAGCTTCAGATCAAATTCGATAAACTGACTTCACATGATATCACGTTTGTAGGGATCATTCAGACGGCGAGAGCGTCAGGGTTAGAGAAATTTCCGATTCCCTATGTTCTGACAAACTGTCACAACAGCCTTTGCGCAGTCGGCGGGACGATCAATGAAGACGATCATATGTACGGGCTCACCTGTGCAAAAAAATACGGCGGCATGTACGTACCGCCGCATCAGGCAGTGATTCATCAGTTTGCAAGAGAGATGCTTGCGTCCGGCGGAGCGATGATTTTAGGCTCGGATTCGCATACCCGTTACGGCGCGCTCGGCACGATGGCAATGGGCGAAGGCGGACCGGAACTGGTGAAGCAGCTGTTAAGCCAGACATACGATATCAATATGCCGCAGGTAATCGGCGTATACTTAACCGGCGCGCCCGTCAAAGGCGTAGGACCGCAGGATATTGCGCTTGCGATTATCGGGGAAGTATTTGCAAACGGCTATGTGAAAAATAAAGTTATGGAATTTGTCGGACCGGGCGTTGCAAATTTAAGCGTAGACACCAGGATCGGCATTGATGTGATGACGACGGAGACAACCTGTCTTTCTTCTATATGGAAAACGGATGAGGCAGTCAAGGAGTTTTATGAAATTCACGGCAGAAGCGAAGCATATAAAGAACTGAGCCCGAACGGAACGGCGTACTACGATGGTATGATAGAGATCGATCTAAGCGAGATCCGTCCGATGATTGCCATGCCGTTCCATCCGAGCAACACATATACCATCGACGAATTGAACGCAAACCTTCTGGATATACTGGACGATTGCGAGAAGCGCGCACAGGTCAGCTTCGATGGAGCGGTGAACCTGGACTTAAAGAGTAAAGTAAGAAACGGAAAATTATATGTCGATCAGGGGATTATTGCGGGCTGCGCCGGAGGCGGATTTGAAAATATCTGCGATGCCGCGGATATTTTAAAAGGCGCTTCCATCGGACCGGATGAATTTACGTTAAGCGTTTATCCTGCCAGCATGCCGATTTATATGGAACTGGTAAGAAACGGAGCGGCTGCTGCGCTGATGCAGACGGGTGCCGTTTTAAAAACGGCATTCTGCGGTCCATGTTTTGGAGCGGGAGATACGCCTGCCAATAATGCGTTTTCCATCCGCCATTCGACCAGGAATTTCCCGAATCGGGAAGGTTCCAAGGTACAGAACGGCCAGGTAGCGTCTGTTGCACTGATGGACGCGCGTTCCATTGCGGCGACTGCAGCAAATAAAGGGTACTTGACGGCGGCAACCGATCTGGACATTGATTTTAGCAAACCGCGTTATTTCTTTGACAGCAAGATATATGAAAACCGGGTATATGACAGTAAGGGCAAGGCGGATCCTTCGGTAGAGATCCAATTCGGACCAAATATCAAGGACTGGCCCAAAATGAGCGCGCTTCCCAAACATATGCTGTTACAGGTGGCTGCGGAAATCCACGATCCGGTCACGACGACGGACGAGCTGATTCCGTCCGGGGAAACGTCTTCTTACCGTTCCAATCCGCTGGGCTTGGCGGAATTTACGCTTTCCAGAAAAGATCCTTCCTATGTCGGAAAGGCAAAAGAGATCCAAAAAGCGCAGAAAGCGATTGAGGCGGATACCTGCCCGTGTGAAGCCGTTCCGGAATTGAAACCGGTGATGGATGTATTAAAAGCAAATTACAGCGATATCGGCAGAGGGACGATCGGGATCGGCAGCACGATTTTTGCGGTGAAGCCGGGAGACGGTTCCGCGAGAGAGCAGGCGGCTTCCTGCCAGAAAGTGCTGGGCGGCTGGGCAAATATTGCCAATGAGTATGCAACGAAGCGTTACCGTTCCAATCTGATCAACTGGGGCATGCTTCCGTTTTTGATCGAACAGGGTGAGCTTCCGTTTGCAAACGGTGATTATATTTTCCTTCCGGACATCCGCAAAGCAGTGGAAGAAAAAGCGGCGGATATCTCGGCATATGTGGTAAAAGACGGGGCGTTAAAAGAATTTAAACTGATGCTTGGCGATATGACAGATGATGAAAGAAGCATTATCTTAAAGGGCTGCCTGATCAATTACAACAGAAAATAGGAGGTAGCCGTTTGGATGAGCTGCATAAAGAAGCGGATACAAAGAAAACCGCCTCGGATTGGGATTTAAAAAAATATATTGTGATTGCGGCAGTGACGTTCGGAACGTTCTGCTGCTGCATTCTGTTTTTCTTTTTTATCTACCGGTACCACGGATTTGCCCAGTACTGGCAGAAGACGATGGGGATTTTGCAGCCGGTGAGCATGGGATTTATTGTTGCCTATCTTTTAAATCCGGTCATGGTCTTTCTGGAACGACATTTGAACCGTTACCTGCAGCCAAAGATGAAAGACGAGAGAAAAGCCAAACGGACGGCGCGTACTCTCGGAACGATCGGCGCGCTGCTGTTTCTTCTTCTGATCATCTTTTTGCTGCTGTATATGATGATTCCGGAATTGATCAAAAGTATCCGCAATATGATGGTCAGTATTCCGGCAGAGCTGAAAGATTTTGAAGAATGGGCACAGGGTGTTCTGGCGGGCGACAGCCAGATCTCGGAATGGATGGCGTTTATGGGCGTTGATTTAAACAGTGTCGGCAATTATCTGGAGACGCTGTTTGAGAAACAGATTCTTCCGCAGGTAAATACGTACCTGACCTATCTTGCATCTATCACTACCGGCGTCATCAGTGCCGTCCGGATGGTATTTAATTTTGTGATCGGCCTTGTGATCGCGTTATACCTGCTGTTTCGGAAAGAGACGTTTATCGGGCAGAGCAAAAAAATTGTCTATGCCATACTGCCGTCCCGGTTCGGCAATGTCGTCATCCATACGATGCGGGTGAGCAATCAGATTTTCGGCGGTTTTGTCAGCGGTAAAATTTTGGATTCTGCCATTATAGGCATAATCTGCTATATCGGGCTGATTATATTACAAATGCCGTACAGTCTGCTGGTGGCGGTGATCGTCGGCGTAACAAACGTCATACCGTTTTTCGGTCCGTTTATCGGCGCTGTGCCCGGGTTTGTTTTGATTGCGCTGGCAGAACCTGTCAAAGGATTGTATTTTTTGATCTTTGTATTTCTGCTGCAGCAGGTAGACGGCAACATTATCGGGCCAAAGATTCTGGGTGATTCGACGGGACTTTCTTCTTTCTGGGTAATCTTTGCAATCTTAGTGGGCGGCGGTATGTTCGGATTTATGGGAATGCTGCTGGGCGTGCCGACGTTTGCGGTCATTTACTATCTGATCCGCGAGTCGGTCGCGTATATACTGCGCAGGCGGAAGCTGCCGGAAGAAACGAAAGAATATATTCGAATGCATGATGTGGATGTAAATACCGGGAAACTTCGTTACGAAGAGAAATAGAACTGCATTTTTTGAGGTGACACGATTGGATAAGTATGAATATAATTTAAAAAAAGATCAGATGAAAGCGTTGGTCGCCGAAGGTAATTATAATGCTGCGGCAGAAATTGCAGACTCGATTAACTGGCGCAAAGAGAAAAATGTAAATCTATTGGTGAAAGCAGGGGACATTTATGCCAAATTAAAACGATATGACGAAGCGAAGGAAATTCTTCTGATGGCGTACGATCGTTCTCCGATCGGACGGATGATCATATACCGGCTTGCGGAAATTTCCATAAAGATGAAGGATTTGGAGGAAGCGGAGGAATATTATAACGAATTTGTAGAAATTGCTCCTCATGATAACTTAAAATATGTGCTGCGCTACAAGATGAGCAGGGCAAATCAAGCGGACCTTCCGACCAGGATCGCAATTCTGGAAGAGCTAAAGGAAGCGGAATATACGGAGGAATGGGCATATCAGCTTGCGTATCTGTATCATCAGGCAGGCGAGATCGAAAAGTGCATCGATACCTGTGATGAATTGATTTTGTGGTTTGGGGAAGGCGTTTACGTGGAGCGGGCACTTGAGCTTAAGATGCTCTATCAGCCGCTGTCAAAAGCGCAGGAAGATAAATACCGTTCGTTTCGGCAGCGCAGGGACGGCTTGAAAGAAGTGTATCCCAGGGAGGAAACTTCGGTTCGGATCCCGGTTGTTCAGGAAACCGTCGAGAAATTCAATACGGCAAATCTGCAGGAAGAGCTCAAAAAAAGCATGCAGCAGATTATGGATGCGACAGAGAAAGAAGCCGTAGACGATACCATGGATAACATCAAAAAAATGGTAGGAGAGATTCCCTATCTTCAAATGCCGAATCATGAAGAGCGGGCAGAAGAGACGAGCGAACATATCGAGACGGATGCGGAAATCGACGGATCGCTCCGCAGCCATTTTCAGGAAATGCTTTCCGAAGATTCCGACACCCGTTACGGCATGCCGGACGAAAACGGCACAGGCGAACTGCAGAGCGGCGGACAGATGAGTATTGAAGCTGTCTTAAGCGGCTGGGAGAAGACCAGGCGGGCGGCGCAGGCGGCGCTGCAGCGGGCGCAGCAGCAGAAACTGGAGTCTGCAAAAGCGAGAGCGATGCGGGAAGCGGAAGATATTATGGATCGGCTTGCCGACGTGATACCGAAACTGGATGCAGGAATTACACCGATGCAGCTGATGCAGAAGGAACATCTTCAGGAAGAGACGATTTCAAACGAAGAACGCGCCGGAAGATACGTGGCGGATATGAACCAGATATTACAGCAGCAGATCGACAAGCTGAAGGGAGAGGCGCGGGCAGAAGAAGAGACTGAGCACGAGCTGATGCGTAAGATCAAACAGGCAAAGCCGAATTTTGACGAACAGATCGGCTTGCGGGCGTATGTGCCGACACAGTTTGAACATACGCCGCCGGAAACGGAGCCGCATTTTCTGGAAGAGCCTGATTTGACGGCACAGACGGGCGATCTGCCGGAAGTATTTTCTCCGCAAGCTCCGAAAGAGTTCGAGGAACCGGAAGAGCTGCGCGCAGAGCCCGGAGAGAAGGAGGAAGTATCGGAAGAAGAGCGCCTGGATACGCTGGCGGCGGATTTTCTGAAAAGAAACCGGCAGGATACGGATCATCCGGAAGAAGAGGTTGCGGAACTCTCGGAGGACCTTACCGAAGAAATGCGTCTGGCAGAAGCCGAATTTTATGGGGTATCGGTGGAGGAATTGGAGCAGTCCGCGGGATTAAAGAAGCCGCCGGAAGATGAGACCGTAAAGCCGGAAGCGTCTCTGATCAAGCAGGATACAAAAGAGATCCGGGCAGAGGAAATCGAGCAGGCGCTGAAAGAAACCGTGCCGAAACAACCGCAGGTGACAGGAAAACGGCAGGAAAACGAAAAAAAGCAGCCGCAGCAGACAAAACTGACAGAAGAACAGAAAGCCGTTTTTTCCTATTTTGTTCCCGTTGCCGGTATGGAACGCCAGATCTGCGAAGTATTGTCGCATACGACGCAGAGGTTTGCAGCCGGCAAGGCTTCCGCGGAAGGGAACATACTGATACAGGGAGGCGCGGGTTGCGGAAAAACCGTGCTTGCCGCGGCGCTGATAAAAGCGCTTCAGAAAGAAGAAAAACATTTGAACGGAAAAGTCGGAAAAATCGACGCCGGCATATTAAATAAAAAAGATTTGACGAAGATGCTCAAGAAAGTGGCGGGCGGCTGTCTGATTATCGAGCGGGCGGGCGGGATCAGCAGGGAAACCGCCGTAAAGCTTTCGTTGTTATTGGAACAGGACGACAGCGGCGTACTCGTAATCATGGAAGATACGAGAAGCGGGCTGGATACGGCGCTTGGGCAGGATGACGGGTTTGCAAAGAAATTTACGGAGAAGATAAAAATACCGGTATTCACCAGTGACGAACTGGTTGAATTCGGAAAGGCATATGCGCATGATCTTGACTATGAGATCGACAACATGGGCGTGCTTGCGTTATATAACAGGATCAGCAATATCCAGAGACTGGATCAGCCTACTACGCTGACAGAAGTAAAAGAAATCGTAGACGAGGCGATTGAGAAAGCGGAAAAGAAATCGTTAAAAAAAGCGTTTTCCATTATTACTTCCAGAAGATATACTGAGAACGATTATATTCTTCTCAGAGAAAAAGATTTTGAAGAATAAAAAACGGAGGGTAGAAGTATGGGTAATTTTTCAGAACTGGACATGTATTTGTTCGGGCAGGCAACGCACTATGATATTTACAAGAAGTTAGGAGCGCATCCCCAGACCCGCAGAAAGAAAAAGGGAATTTGCTTTTCCGTATATGCGCCTCATGCACGGAAAGTATTTGTCATAGGGGAATTTAATGATTGGGATGAAACTTCGCATGAGATGGAGAGACTGGAGCCGGAAGAAACGGGGATTTACGAATTATTTGTGCCGCATCTTGGGACAGGCAGTCTCTACAAATATATGATCGAGACGCCGGACGGACGAAAGCTCTACAAGGCGGATCCTTACGCAAACTTTGCGGAAGAACGTCCGGGCACGGCGTCCCGTATCGTAGATATCGATCATTTCAAATGGTCGGACGATGCGTGGATGAAAAAACGTGCGGCGGCAGGAACGATGGATGAGCAGCCGATGAGTATTTATGAAGTGCATCCGGGCTCCTGGATGCGCCATCCGGGCTATCAGGAAGATACGGGGTTTTATACATACCGCGAATTTGCAAAAGCGCTCTGTGCCTATGTCAAAGAGATGGGCTATACGCATATCGAACTGATGGGAATTTCGGAATATCCGTTTGACGGCTCCTGGGGCTATCAGGTGACCGGATATTATGCTCCGACGTCCCGTTACGGTACGCCGGAGGATTTTGCTTGGATGGTCAATTACTTCCACAAAAATAATATCGGCGTTATTTTAGACTGGGTTCCGGCGCATTTTCCAAGGGATGCCCACGGACTTGCCGAATTTGACGGACAGGCGTTATACGAATATGCAGATCCGAGAAAAGGAGAGCATCCGGACTGGGGGACCAAGATCTTTGATTACGGCAACAACCAGGTGAAAAACTTTTTGATCGGCAGCGCGCTGATGTGGGTAGAACATTACCATATCGACGGGCTTCGGGTCGACGCGGTCGCATCGATGCTTTATCTTGACTACGGCAAGAGCGACGGACAGTGGGTGGCGAACCAGTACGGCGAGAATAAAAACCTGGAGGCGATCGAATTTTTCCGCCATATCAATACGCTGATCACGGGACGCAACAAAGGAGCGGTTATGATTGCCGAGGAATCTACGGCGTGGCCGATGGTTACGGGACCGGCGCAGGAAGGCGGACTGAACTTCTCCCTGAAATGGAATATGGGCTGGATGCATGATTTTCTGGATTACATGAAGTTAGACCCGTATTTCCGCAAAGATAACCATAACAGGATGACGTTTGCCATGTCGTATAACGGCAGCGAAAAATATATCCTTGTGCTTTCCCATGACGAGGTGGTACATTTGAAATGTTCCATGATCAATAAAATGCCCGGCGTCGGAGAGGATAAATTCGCGAACTTAAAGGTCGGGTATGCGTTTATGATGGGGCATCCGGGCAAAAAACTGTTGTTTATGGGACAGGAGTTTGCGCAGCTGCATGAATGGAGCGAAAAAACGGAGCTGGAATGGAATCTTTTGCAGGATCCGAACCATAAGCATATGCAGGATTATGTGAAAGAGCTTCTGCATATTTACCGGAAATATCCGGCGATGTATGAGCTGGACCACAGCTGGGACGGTTTCGAGTGGATCAATGCAAACGACAATGAAAGAAGTATTTTCAGTTTTATCCGTAAGAGCAAAGACGGGAAAAACTGTCTGCTGTTTGTCTGTAGCTTTACGCCGGTGGAACGGGAAGATTACCGGGTAGGCGTACCCGTAGGAAAATCCTACCGGCTGATTTTCCACAGCGACGATGCGAAATTCGGCGGAACCGGGGCAAAACGTCCGGCAAGTTACCGGGCGAAAAAGCTGGAATGCGACGGCAGGAAATATTCGTTTGCCTATCCGCTTCCGGCATACGGCGTGGCGGTGTTTAAGTTTTCTTATTAAGGAAATGTGATCCGGGGAAAATGACCGGTACGATCGGCAGATGCGAAATGACCGAGGAACTTTCATGAGTTCTTCGGTCATTTCGTATTTTTTATTTGCATAAAAATGAGCAAGGGCGGAGGATTTAGGATAAGCATGGAAACGGGGTTCCCTCTTTACTGAAAAGAGAGAGGCATGGGAGGGGGCTTATTAAAGATATGATATTTTTTTGAATTGAAATAAAATCAATCATGAATGCAAAATAAATGCACTATTAAAATTTAATTAAAATGTTAACTTTATTTTAAAATGGAAAATCAATAATTTAATTGAAAAGCATATAGAACTATTGACAAAAGATATAAATCTGTATAATATAAAGAAATCATCAAATGCATGCAAAAGATAAAAAAAAGAAAAGGAGAAAATATAATGGGAAAGAAAATGCAAAAATTTATGGCTGCATTGGCAGTTACGGCAGTAGTTGGGTTTCCGTTTACAAATGTAATGGCAGCAAGCAAAACGTTTACAAACAAAAGCATCACCACAGTGGCGAATAATGAGACCTACTATAAAGTTGTTGAAAAAGTTAAGGCAGACAATGAACAATATTGGTATGTTACCATTACAAATTCCGTGAACCTGAGTACCAGCGGACAGCCCCGGCTTATTTTAACCTCTGCAAAGAACAAGACGCAGGCACGTGCTTCATCGTCTAAATTGGGATTGTACAAAGGAATGACTGGCGTACAGAAAATGAAATATCCGTCAAGGGCAAACGCAGGAGTTACTTACAAACTGTTTGGAACCGGAAATAACAATGCAACCCAAGGCTATACCATTACCATATCCGGACGTTACACATCTTAATTCCGTGAACAGGGAATGCCGTATCGTCTTTCGGTACGGCATTCCTCAATATTTTGAAAAAAGGAACAGAATAACATGAAGAAATATATAAAAAATATAGTGTTGCTGGTCATATGCATCGCTGCAGTAGGAGTTTTATGGGAACAATCCCATATCAAAATTGATCAGAATTTCGGAAATCCGGTACAGAAAGATGCAGCGCTAAAACAGGAAGTGGAATTTCCTAAAACCTACAAAGCGAATGTAAATGAAACCTTCTCAATCAATGCCGACATCGTCGTGCCGGATGATTTTGATCCCAATCAAATTTGCCGTGCAACGGCGGAAATACAGGAATTAGACATGAATAAATGGAAAAAAAGATTTTTGAAGGGAGATGAAAGTTATGAGGAGGATCCGGAAGGCGGAACGACGCGCGAAGGAGGACTTGCGTTATGTGAGTATTATCAAAGTGAGGAATTGTACTTATATCTTTCCGGACAGGAATCGTCTTATTACAAGGGTATGAGTTATATGCAGACACACGCCTGCCTGGAATATAATATCAATAAAGGGACGGAGGATATCCTTTCAAAAACGGCGGACCTGGAAAATTTAAGCAGTACGAATGCATGGGACGGGCTGATATCGGAACTGAATACATTAGGGATTACGGCAAACGATTATGTTGTTTCCTATTGTTATGCGCTTGATCATCAGACGCTTCAGCGGGAAGAGCAGAAAATGCTGAAAGACGGAAATCTCGAACCGGACGAAAAAAAGGGAAACTGGAGCGAAGAAGATAATACATATTTTTACTGCCTGCTTCAAAAGGATCAGGGACTTCCGGTATTCTATCCGAAAGAAGTCATAGAGTATGAGGAGGATCCTGATTTTGGCGCGGTGCGGGCATATTATGGAGTTTCCGGCCTGCTTAGCTTGGAGGCAAATTATTTGTTTGACATCAAAGACGGAAAAGAACCATTAACGCTTGCACCGTTTGAAAAAATTGCGGAGACTATAACAAAAAAATACGAACAAGCAGTTCTGGAATTTAAAATTACCGTTACAAAATGCAGGCTCTTTCAATATCCTCTGCGCGTGGGAAAAGGAACCTATGAACTTGTACCGGTCTGGGTCTGCACATTGCAGTACGAAGATTCGGACAGCGTAATGTATCTTCCGATTCATGCAGTCACGGGAGAAGAAATGACGGAAATGGGGTGATCTGTAAATGCATAGGATGATCAGGTATTTAAAAATGGATTTTTACCGGTTATTTCGGTCGCCGCAGTTTTATATATCGATCGCCAGCGTTTTTTTGATCTATATGGTCAGCAGCCTGCAGAGCGTGGGAAGCCTCAGCGTATTTGATTTGTTTTATTTTATCAAATTTTTCAGCCTGATTATCGTATTGTTTGCCTGCAGCAGTTTTGCATATGCAAACAGCCTGTTAGAGGATTGGGAACACGGCTTTTATCAGAGCGCCGTATTGCGTGGCAGCCTGAAAGCTTATGTCTATGCGAAAAGCGCCTGTTGTTTTTGCGCGGCGGTTCTTTCCATAATCATGGGAACGATGTGTTTTGTCTTTGTGCAAAGCCTGCGGATTCCGCTTGCGGATCCGGAGGAAGCATACGGCATGATGCGGATTGTCAGGAAGCAGGAGGCCGAGGTCTTCGGCTGTTTTTTGCAGAGACAGTGGATGCCGGTTTATTTTCTCTTATCGTCTATGGTGATCGGGTTTCTGGCGGGAATATTGGCTTTGGCGGCGATGTGGCTTTCCCTGGTTGCAAAAAACAGGATGTTTGCCATGTGTATGCCGATTGCGGCGTATTATATTTTGGTAAACTGTATCAAGGATGATATGCTTTCGATTAACGGGATGTATTTCTTTTCCGGTAATCTCTTATCGGATCCGCTGCTTTCTTTTGGTTGCACAGTATTTGTTACGGCGTGCAGCGTAAGTATTTTTATGGTGTTGATATACCGCCGGATGCGCCGTATGGTGAGAGGGGTGAAAAGATGAATGTCAGAGCGGAACTGGACACTTTTATACATCGTATCTGTTCCCTGCGGAGCGTGACGCTGCTTGTGGCATGGATCTGTATGCTGGATATTACGCTGGGCGCGTTTCGGGACGAGGCGGCTGCGCTGGGGGTAAAAGATACGTTTGTCGTTCTTCCGTTTGTACAGACGGATATGTATTTCAGCAAGGTCATTCTGCTGGGCGTGCTGTGTTTCTATTCGAACGCGCCGTTTATGGAGAAAGGCGAGATGTATGCCGTGCTTCGGACCGGGCGGAACCGCTGGGGCAGGCGGAACATACGGTATATTTTTTTCAGCAGTTTCTTCCTTTCACTGTGCTTGGCATTCTTAAGCAGCCTGACGATTGCTCCGGCGGCCACATGGAGCAATGCATGGGGGACGGTATATCATACGCTTTCCGTAACCGGCAGTACGATCGGCGCTTATATATCCGGAAAAACGCTTACGGCGTTTGCTCCGTTTGAATTGTTGGCGCATATCATAGCGATCGACAGCCTGGTTTTTGCATGTATCGGGATGCTTTTATATGTGCTGGGGCTGTATCTGCCGAGAATCTGGGGGTATTTGATTACGATTGTGATTGCATTTCTGCCCACAATGGAGTGGATGCCGTATGATATCCAATATATTTCTCCGTGTTCCTGGATGTATCCTAGTCAGTGGCGGTACGGGCAGAATATCGATTATCCGAGCCTTACCTATATTTATACGGCGCTTTTTTTACTGCTGCTGCTGTTGGGATGGGCGGGACAGGCAAAAATATCCCGCGCGGCCTGGGGAAACCAGGAAGAAACATAGAGAAACGGAGGGAACTAATCATGGGAGAAACCATTCGTGTAGAACATATCACAAAACAATTTCGCGGCCATACCGTGCTGGACGACGTTTCGCTGGCGTGTGAAAGCGGCAGAATTTACGGGATTGTAGGTTATAACGGTTCGGGAAAAACCGTGTTGTTTAAGTGTATCTGCGGATTTTATTTCCCGGATCGGGGCGATATCTATATTCGGGGCAAAAAAATGGGTAAAGACGTCGATATGATCCAAAATGCGGGCGTGATCATTGAAGAACCTTCTTTTTTAAAGCAATACAGCGGCCTGCATAATCTGGAGCTTTTATACCGCCTGAATCATAAAAAAGATACCGAAAAGTTAAAGCGGGCCATGGAATTGACGGGATTGAATCCGGCGGAAAAGAAAGTGGTGGAAAAGTATTCGCTCGGCATGAAACAAAGGCTTGCCATTGCACAGGCAATTATGGAGGAACAGGATATTCTGATTTTGGATGAACCGATGAACGGCCTGGATAAAGAAGGCGTAGCGCATATGCGGAACCTGTTTTTAAACATGAAAGAAGAAGGCAGGACGCTTTTATTTGCAAGCCATAACAAAGAAGACATCGATTCCCTCTGCGATGAGGTGTATGAGATGGATCAGGGAAAGCTTCATAGGATACGGTAGGTAAATCATATTTCATAAATGGCATTACAAAAAAACACATAAGCAGACAGTTGAAATATAGCGCTTATGTGTTTATTTTTTGTGTAAACAAACCGACATAGTATATGATAGCATTTACCCGGCAGATCTTTTTGCAATGGCATGCGGATGCAGAGTGGTTTGCTGCTGTATACATGCGGACCATTCCATAAGCATACATTTCTGCGCAGCAGACAGACCGGGGATTACAAAGATACGGAGCAGAGAATATGAAGATAGAAAAAAACGATTTGTTCAATCAGCAGGTCCAAAACGAAAAACCGTTTGAAAAGGCAAGCGTAACGACATCCTTTTCAGAGACGGTAAAGGCGAAAACAGATGCGCTGGAGCAGTCCGTCCGCACAGGATTGACCGGCTACAGCAAAGAAGAAGTAAAGGCAAAAAGCGCAATGGAAGAACTGGAAGCAAAGATCGGAAACCAGATGGACGCCGCCATGCGCAAAAACCAGATGGCGGTTTTGTCAAATACGATGACACCGGAAGATTATAAACGGGCGCAGGAGGAAGGGTTTTCCTTAAGCAGTACCGACGGACAGACCCTGGTTACGGTAACGGATAAGATCAAAGCGCAGCTTGCAAAAGCAGGGGTAGACGTTTCCCATATGGGCGGCTCCCTGACAAAAGAGCAGTTTGAAGAGATTGCGGGCAGTCTTGCCGCTGCCGCGCAGTTAGAGCACAGTTTCGAGTCTGCCGCTCTTCCGGTCACAGAAGAAAATATGACGGAAGGCATGGAGGCTTGGAAACAGGCGGAGGAATTAACGCCTCTTTCCAGAGGCGCGGTCAAATACATGCTGGATAACCGACTGGCTCCAAGTATCGCAAATCTGTTTACGGCGGAGTTTTCCGGAAGCGCGGCATATGCGCCAGCGGAAGAAGAGATCGATTTTGAGGCTCTGCGGGGACAGATGGAACAGGTGATTACCGCTGCCGGCAAGACGGTAAACGAACAGACCATTGCGGATAGTAAATGGATGATTCAGAGCGGGATTGCGTATACAGCGGATAATTTTTCCTATATGCAGAAGCTTTTGGACCTTCAGCTTCCGGCGGAGGGAAGCGTTACTGCGGCGGCAATTGCGGCGGCAGTGGCGGAGGGAGACCGTCCCAAGGACGCCATGCTGCTGCGTGAATACAGTATCACGGCGCAGGCGGAGCATGCGGTCGAGGTTGTAACGGAAGCTTCGGATGAAGACATTGCCTATCTGGTATCGAACCGGATGGAACTTACCGTAGAAAATTTAGAACGGGCGGCAGCGCTGCGCAGACAGGGGGCCCTGGATCCGAACGCGGCAAAAGAAGTCATAGACGAAGGATCTGCGGCAGCGGCGGCAGATAGCGGCAGTCAGGAAGCGAAAGCCGTTTCCGATCAGGGACTCGCATTCTTAAAAGCAAAAAGAATTCTGGAAGAGACGCGTCTTGCCATGACGACGGAAGCAAACCGCGCGCTCTTAAAACAGGGAATTTCCATTGATACGAAACCTCTGGAAGAACTGGTGGAACAGTTAAAAGAGCAGGAACAGAATTATTATGCGAAGCTGCTTGGCGAAAACGGCAAAACTGCCGATATCTCCATGGCGGCGCTGTTTGAGGAAACGGAACAGAAAGTCTCCGATTTAAAGCAGATGCCTGCCTATCTGCTTGGTATGAAGGAATATTCTCTGGATACGGTGACAAAACTGCATGAAGCAGGAACCGTATTAAAGGAAACGATGGAACGAGCGGGGGAAAGTTACGAAGCGCTGATGACAGAACCCAGGAAAGATCTTGGTGATTCCATTCAGAAAGCGTTTTCCAACGTGAACGATATTTTGGAAGATTTGGGCATGGAGCAGAGCGAGGCAAACCGCCGTGCGGTCAGGATTTTGGCATACAACAGCTTAGAGATTACGAAAGAGTCGGTATTGTCAATGAAAGCGGCGGACGAACGCGTACAGCGCACATTTTCCAATCTTACGCCGGCAGCGGTGCGTGAGCTGATCGGACAGGGAGAAAATCCGCTGGATCTGCCGCTGGATGAGCTGAATCAAAAGGTGGAAGCGATCCGTCAGGAAGGTACGGAAACGGAGCGTTTTAGCGAATACCTTTGGAAATTAGAGCAAAACGGCAGCATCACGCCGGAAGAGAAAGAGTCGTTTATCGGTATTTACCGGCTGATTCATCAAATTGAAAAGACGGACGGGGCTGCGATCGGCGCATTAGTCAGCCAGGGCGCGGAATTTACGATGCGGAATCTTTTGACCGCAGTCAGAAGCGCGAAAAAGAGCGGAATGGATTATGCGGTGGATGATTCGTTCGGCGGGATCGATGCGGCGGAGACAAATACGAAATCCATTACGGATCAGATCGAAACGGCATACCAGGCCGATTGTATGAAGGACGTGATGGAAACGTTAACGCCTGTAACGATGCAGAAACTACTGCAAAATCCCGACTGGGAAAATTATACGCCGGAACAGTTGAAGGCCGCTTTGGATGAATATGCCAAAGAGACGTCATCGAAAGAAGAGGCGTTAGATATCAGTTATGCAGAAAGCCAGTTGGAAGAATTGAAGCAGGCAGCGGCGGCAGATGAGGAAGTATATCAGCTTTTAGAGCGGTATCAGCTGCCGGATACGACGGAACACATTCTGGCAGCCAACCGTATGGTAAACAGGCGCAACCAGATCTTTTCTAAGATGTTCAACAGCGACGAGGTGTTTTCCGGAGGACCGATCGATTTTGCGGCGATCCAGGAAGAGATCTTAGGCCGTTTTGCAGAGGCCCTTAAGACGCCGGAAGAGATGGCGGCGGCGCAGGAGGCTCTGGCGGATACGGCGGAACGTGTGATGAAGACCATGATCGCGGATAAAGAGCATATTACCAGTATGGATATCCGGGAATTAAAGCTTATGAATACGCAGATTTCCATTGCCGGAAAGATGGCGGACAATGAAGAATATACGATACCGGTTCTGGTAGGCGGCGACGTAACCAATATTTCGCTTAAGATCGTACGCGGAACCGAAAAAAAGGGCATGGTAGAGATTCTCTTTGAGACAGATCGGGCAGGAAAAGTGGCGGCGCGTTTAGAAGCGAAAGAAGAAGGCGTTTCCGGGTTTGCCGCGACAGACAACAAGGAAATGCAGCAGATGCTGGAGCAGCATATACAGGATATTACCAAAGAATTTGAAGAAGAAAAGAGCGACTTTCAGGTTACTTATGTCAGCAAATTGAATTTTTCACGGTTTTCCGATCACTATAAATCAAAAGAAACTGCCCGGGAAGCGGACGAAGAAACCTATCAGGTACAGACGGCGCGTCTTTATAAAATTGCAAAGGGATTTTTAGAGGGCATTAAGAAACTTTCGTTTTAGACCGATATAAAGGTCAGAGAAACAGAATGCAAATCAGAAACACTACAAGGATGTAGCAGCATGGCAGGGACGCGTAAGAATAGGAAGGTATAGAATATGAAAGTAAACCACAATATGTCGGCGGTTGTTACCAATGCACAGTTATTGAAAACAGAAGGCGGATTGGCAGCTTCTATGGAGCGTCTCTCCTCGGGACTTAAGATCAATCATGCAAAAGACGATCCGGCAGGAATGGCAATTTCCAATAAGATGCAGGCACAGATCGACGGGCTGGGAAAGGCTTCGGAAAATGCATCCAACGGCATCAGCGTATTGCAGATCGCGGATTCTGCACTGGGAGAAGTGACTTCTATTCTGCAGCGTATCCGGGAGCTGTCCGTTCAGGCTGCTACCGATACGAATCAGCAAGAAGAGCGGGCGGCAATCCAGCAGGAGATTAATTCTCTGACGGAAGAAGTAGACCGTATTTCCAGGGATACCGAATATAATACGCAGACGTTATTAGACGGTTCCTTTGATACCCGCGTGTACGGAGAAGGGTTTTCCAGAATGGCGGTTACCGATGCGGTACGAACAGGCGATTATAAATTTACGATTGCGGCGGGGGCTGCGGCGAAACAGGGATCGGTATCCTGTACGCCGAGTTCCGGGACGGTTCCTGCGGGAAGCGTAATTATCAACGGTGTGGAAGTCGTGATTTCGGAAGGAGAAGATATTTCCAGCGTATATGAAAAGTTGAGGACAGGTGCGGAAACTGCGGGAGTCAATCTGATCGTAGCAGACAGGACGCAGCCGCTGGATTTTGAGGCAAATCCGACGACCGGCGGTTATACGCAGATCGAGAAGACCTACGCACAGGGCGATACGCTGGCATTTATATCCGATCAGTTCGGAGAGGGTTCTTCCGTAGAGATCGTATGCAGCAATGCGGATCTGCAGTCATTTTTAGGTCTTGACGGCGGAGAAGTAACGACGCCCGGAGAAAATGCGGATATTACGCTGGATCTGACGTCTTCGTTTGGAGCGCAGGCAACGGTTTCCATGGACGGAAATAAAGTAAAAATTACGGATATTTCCGGTTTCCAGATGGATTTTATGGTAGAACCCGGAAAAACGGGCGATTTTAATATACAAGTGACTGATATCGGAACGATGACGCTTCAGATCGGGGCAAATGAAAATCAGACGATGGAAGTGCGGATTCCGGAGATTTCCAAGAAAACGCTTTATTTAGACGAAGTAGATGTGACAAAGGCGGGAGGAGCCAGCAAGGCGATTCATCAGCTGGATCAGGCGATTTCGATTACGTCTTCTGCCAGATCTGCAATCGGAGCCTATCAAAACCGCTTGGAACATGCCGTAGACAGCCTGGATTCTTCACAGGAAGATTTAACGAATGCGATTTCGCGTATCGGTGATACGGATATGGCAAAAGAAATGTCTGAATATACCAAATATACGGTACTTCAGCAGGCGGGAACATCTGTTTTGGCACAGGCAAACGATATTCCGCAGACGGTACTTCAGCTTCTGCAGTAAGAGAGGCGGATATGAAGCAGGAACAGGTACAGATTTTTACCAGAAGGATCAGTCAGAGCAACAAAAGCGGTCTGGTTGTGATCGTATTTGATATTATATTTGCATACATAAAAGAGGCAAAAGAGTGTTTATCCGCAGATGACTACGAAGGGTTTAAAGAGGCGCTTAAGAAGGCGCAGGCAGGCGTGGATGAATTGATTCGATCGCTCGATTTTGGGTACGAAGTTTCAAAAGATTTATATCCGTTGTATATTTTTGTGAAGGAAGCCATGGCAAAAACCGTGGTTACCAAGCGGTTGGATGAATTAGATACGGCAGAGGAGGTTCTTGTGAACCTGCATGAGGCTTTTTCGGAAGCCGCAAAACAGGATCACTCGACCCCCCTGATGCAGAATGCGCAGCAGGTATATGCCGGTATGACATACGGCAGGACGCAATTAAACGAGTCGTTTCAGGCGCCGGAACATTCCAGAGGATTCTTAGCATAAGAATCCTCTATTTGTTTTACGCGGCCTAACAGGAATTGATAGCGCATTTGCACAGACTGTACTTCATAGATATAGCAGTCGATCAGATCCGGTTCAACGGCGTTGGCAAGATTGGTATAGGCAGAATCCAGATCGTGCTTTGTCCTGTCCAAATCTTCTAATAACAGAGAGTAGCGTCTGTCCAGCAAAATGCTGTTTTCAAGAATTCGATCCATAAGTATCCCCGCTTTCTGGGCTTTTTGCATGGACGTGTGAAAATCTTTACCGCACAATCTTCACATGTCCTATGTGCCGTAATAAAAAAGTGCTTACTTAAATTATAGTCAGAAATATCCAGAGTATACAAAAATCAGGCATATTTTCAAAAAAATTCTTTGGCTGTGTTAGAATACTGTTGGAATTACGGGCATAAACAGCCGGTTGCAGGCATATGCTGTATCAAGATAAGACGAGGTATGGGTATGGATTTAAAAATGAGCGCGCTTATTCTGGGCGGTATTTGTATTCTGGTACTGGCGATCGGCGTTCTGCGGAGAAGAGCCGAGATAATTTTAAACTTTCTGGTACGTACGGTATTGGGGGTTTTGGCAATTTATATCGGGAATGCGGTGCTGATGGGGGTCGGAATCGAGCAGGCGGTAGGCATGAATGCGATCAGTGTTTTGACAGTCGGAAGCCTTGGTACAGGCGGATTTGCGCTGCTGTATGGAATACTTTTTTACAATATGTTGTGAAAATTCTACAAACTTTAGAAATTTGTCAGAAAGCTATGGACAAATGAAGAGAGAAACGCTATAATGCAAACCATCAAAAACAAAAGAGAGGTGAGGGATTGGAATTGTAAAAACAGGACTGCTGCTTAGTCTTTTACTATTGGCAGCGGTACAGGATCTTTTGGCTGGAAAAGTTTCCAACAAGCTCATTGTCGCAGGTCTTTCGATCGGAAGCCTGTTCCAGGCAGCGGAATACCAGGCTTTGGGCATTTATTATTTTCTCAGGAACATCTCGGTTCCTGTTATTCTTTTATATCTTTTATTTCAAATGCGTGTCCTTGGGGCAGGCGATATCAAATTATTTTCCATGACAGGCAGTATACTTACGATCGGGAAATTGTTTCAATGCATGGCGTACAGCTTTTTGGCAGCCGGTGTGTTCGCTGCGTTTATTCTGGCGGCAGATCACAACAGGAGGAGAACGCTTGCTAATGCAGCGGAATATCTGCTGGACGTTCTTTGTACAAAAAAGCTGAAGCCATATACCGTTTTGGATGAAGAGGCGCGGGTGCCGTTTGCTTTTGCGGTGCCGGTGTTCTTCGGAACGGCGGCGGCATTGCTGTTTCCGTAAGATGCCGGAACGGGGGTGTATCTTGGTACAATTAAATATTGCATTTTTAGACGAAGAAGAGGATTATTTAGAACAATTACAGGGATATGTAATTCGAAAAAAAGATCTTTTTTTCAAAATCGCTGCATTTTCTAAAGCAGAAGCATTTCTGGTACAGGAAAAAGAACAGAAATTTGATGCGGTTGTGATGACAGAAGTGTTTTGGGAAGCGTTAGAAGGCGCTGCAGCAGACACAAAGAAAATACTCTTATATGAAGAAGACGGAAAAGACGTAAACGGGCGGCTCTTTCTGGAAAAATACCAGTCCGCAGAACAGCTGTTTCAACAGATTTCTGCGATGCTCTGGCAGGAAGAAACCGATGGCAGAGCAGTTTTTATTGAGCATACCGCAAAACTGATCGGAATTTATTCTCCGATCCGCCACGAAAGCCAGCTGCTGTTCAGTATGACAATGGCGCAGATTTTAGGAGAGACGCAGAAGGTTCTGTACGTGAATTTAATGGAGCACAGCGGATTTTCGTTTTTGACAAATGAGGAAATTACGGAGGACATCGGAGATCTGCTGTATGCCATGATGCAGAAAAACCATGATTTTGCCGCAGGGCTGCATAAAATACGCAGGACCTACCGAAATGTGGATTATATTCCGCCGGCGGTCAATCCGGAACATATATCGGAAATTACAAAACCATTGTTGGAAGAGTTATTTCTAATCTTAAAGGGACGCAGCGGTTATGACATTGTGGTGGTTGATTTCGACAGGGTATTTTTAGGATTTGCAGAGATGATTCCCGTATTTGGAGGCTTTTACTGCCTTGGAAAAGAAGGGCGGTTAAATCGATACCGGATGACAGAATTTATGGAATATCTCAGAAAGGAAGGCGAATACACCGTGGATCTGGTAAAACACATTCTGCTTCCGGAAATGAAGTCTTCTCCTACAGAAGCCGGATTGCTGGATGAGGGCATATATGGAGGCATGGGAGATTATATCCGCGGATGCCTTTACGGAGGGGCGGAAATTGGAAGATAAGAATTTATATCCTGCAGTCAAAGAACGTATCCTGCAGTCCATGGAACACACCAGAGAGCTTTCGGATGAGGAACTGAGCCTGCGTATCGATGAAGAGCTGCAGAAAAGAGATAAAACCTCTTTGCTTTCTTTTCCGGCGCGCAGGCAGTATGCAACCCGGCTGTTTGCGTCTTTCCGAAAATTCGGGGTATTACAGGAGCTGATCGAGGATGAAGAAGTGACGGAGATTTTAGTCAACGGTCCGAGTCGGATCTTCTATGAAAAAAAGGGAACACTGCATTTATTTCACGGCACATTTTCCTCAGACGAAGAGCTGTCCGATTTGATTCAGACCATTTGCGCAGGCGGCGGAAGAATGGTAAACGAAGCGTCTCCGATTGTGGATACCAGGCTTTTGGACGGTTCCCGCGTCAATATCGTGCTGCATCCCATTTCCCTGGACGGCTCCTGCATTTCGATTCGTAAATTTTCAAAGGAACCGATGAACATGCAGACACTGCTCGCCTATGGTTCCCTGTCAGATGAGATTGCAGAATACCTAGAGAAGCTGGTGATCGCCGGCTATAACATTTTTGTGTCCGGAGGGACAGGTTCGGGGAAGACGACATTCTTAAACGCATTGTCGGAATTTATTCCAAAAGATCAACGGGTGGTCACGATCGAAGATTCCGCAGAGCTTCAGCTAAACGGGATCGCAAATCTGGTTCGGCTTGAGACGAGAACGGCAGGGTTTGAAGGCGTTGCGCCGATCGGGATTCGTGATCTGATTAAGACGGCGCTACGAATGCGTCCAAGCCGTCTGATCGTGGGAGAATGCCGCGGCGCAGAAGCGATCGATCTTTTAAGCGCCAACAATACGGGGCATTCCGGAAGCCTTGGAACGGGCCATGCAAACAGTACGTACGATATGATCGGGCGATTGGAAACAATGGTTCTGATGGGAATGGAACTTCCGCTGCCCGCGATACGCAGGCAGATCGCATCGGGCATTGATCTTTTGATCCACCTTGGAAGGCTGCGTGATAAGAGCCGGAAAGTTTTGGAGATTGCGGAGCTTGCCGGTGTGGAAGACGGAGAAATCCGGCTGAATGTACTGTATCGTTTTGCAGAAGTCAGAGAGAAGAAAGGGCAGATCGAAGGAAAATGGGAAAAGACAGGATCTTTGATACACAGAGAAAAGTGGGAAGCTGCAGGATTTTAAAGCCAAACGACAGATGGAAAACGGCAGGAGCCGCACTTATGGCAAGCGGCGCGGCGGCGTATGTATGTTATCATTCGCCGTGGGGGCTTGGCGTTTTTCCGGCGGCGTATTTCCTTTTCGGAAAGTGTTTTAAAAGGCGTTGGGAGCATAGACGAAGAGCGGAGCTGAATCTGGAGTTTAAAGACTATCTGTATGCAGTCAGCGGAGCGCTGTCGGCAGGATATTCCGCAGAACGCGCATTTGTATCGGCACTGGGTGATGTCAGGCATCTGCACGGAGAAGACTGTATTTTGCTGAAACGGCTTGGACGTATGGAGCAGAGACTTTTCATGCAGGAGACGATTGAAACAATTCTGCGTGACTTTGCGGCGGAAAGCGGCAGTGAGGATATCGAAAATTTTGTTGAGATATTCTGTTTTGCCAAACGGGGCGGCGGAGATTTTATTCATCTGATTGCCGTTTCGGTCGGAAGGATTTGCGATAAGATTGAGGTGACAGAGGAAATTTATACGGTAATGGCAGAAAAACGGCTCGAACAAAACATCATGTGCGTAGTACCGGCAGGCGTATTATTGTTTTTTCGTCTAACGTCACCGGAATTTATCGGTCTGCTGTATGGAAATTTGACGGGCATTTTGATTATGACAGCGGCATTGGTCCTCTATGCTGCGGCATTTGTTTTGGGAGTGCGTATGATGGAGGTTGAGGTGTAAGAATGATTCTATGTGGTATAGCCTGCCTGGTTCTGGCGGTTGTAATGATTTTAACGAGAACGCATCCGATGTTTCGAAACATCCGCAGTCCCTGCGCCCTGCTTATGTGTTTCTGCGTACTGGGAATACTGGCAGAGACGGCAGGCAGTATGGACGCGGGAGGGATCGCATCGGGAAAGTTAAAAAGAAAGGCTCCCGGGGAAGGCGAGGCAAAGACAGAGGCTTACGTCATGCTGCCGCAGGAAGATACGGAATATCCGATTTCCATTACTGTTGAAGAGCGCAGATACCGTAAGGGAGAAGAAGAGATGCTGATTGCGGCGGCAAAAAAAGAAATTTCTGAAAAATTCTGCGGAACAAACACATCTTTACGGCAGATCATTTCCGATCCGATTGTTTTGGAAAGCTGTCAAAACGGGAAAGTTTCGGCAGAGTGGACCTTTTCGGAGGAAACGATCATTTCCGCGCAGGGGCATATCGATCAGCATGCGCTTGGCGAAGACAAACAGAAGATAGAAGCGTTTGTCAGTTTAAGCTGCGGAGAAAGCGAGGAATTTTATCGGTTTTCTTTCTGGGTGGTTCCGAAAAAGAAAAGCAAAATAGAACATTTACTATTAAAAATTAAAGAAGACATTGCGCGGCAGGAAGCAACTGAGGCATATGTCAGGCTGCCGGATTCCATAGACGGGAAACCGCTGAGATGGAAAGAAACATCCAACCGGCTGGCGGCTCAGTTATTTGGACTGGGTATACTGGCGGCAATGGCTCTGGCATATGTAAAAAAAGAGCAAAAAGAAAAACAGATACAAAGACAAAAACGCCGGCTGTTTTTGTCCTACCCGGATTTTGTCAGCACGCTTTCGCTGCTTTTGGGCGCGGGTATGACAATTTCCGGAGCTCTGCGGAAAATGAACCAGATGTATCAGCGGAAGAAAACGCAGGGCGCAGCCAAATCGGAGGTATACGAAGCGCTGGATCAAATGCTCTGTGAAATCGATAACGGCATGGGAGAGACGCGTGCATATCAGGAGTTTGCAAATCGCTGCGGCATCGGCGCATACAAAAAGCTGGTTTCCCTTCTGACACAGGGGCAGAAAGTAGGTAACCGCAGACTGATCGAACAGCTGCAAGAAGAAGCAGAGAGAGTATTTCTGGAACGCAAACAGGCAGCGCGCAAACTTGGGGAAGAAGCGGGAACGAAGCTGCTGCTTCCGATGATGATGATGCTTATGATCGTCATGGCAATTGTGACGATTCCGGCATTTTTATCCATGTATCAAAAATAAAAAGGAAAAGGAGAACACAGTATGAGAGGATGGAACGAATTTTTAATGGAAGAAGAAGCGAACGGCGTGGTAGAGGTCATATTGATTCTTGTCGTATTAATCGGAGCGGTTGTTATATTTCGCAAACAGCTGCAGTCGTTGGTAGGAGATCTGCTGGACTCTGTAGAAAAGAAAGCAAAAGCAATCACATGAAGACGTATGGAAAAAAAGACGCTTCCATAACGGTTTCCCTTTGTCTGGCGTTTACGGCAATTGCAGTATTGCTTTTAACGCTTGCAGAGGGGGCGCGTTATGACGGGCTTAAGGCAGACGCAGAAGATTTGACAAACCTTGCGGCGGAATCGCTGTGCGCCGGGTATCAGCCGTTTTTATTTGAACGATACCGGATGTTTTTTCTGGATGCCGGGTTTGGCCAGGGGAAATGGACGATGCAGCATGCCGAAGATGAATTGAGAGACTTTTTCTGTGAAAATACTTCTGACGGAAATCGCAGGGACGGAATTTTTTTGTACGGCATGCATGCAGACGCGCAGGTTGACGGGTATCTGCTGGCAACGGACGGCGCGGGAACGGTCTTTGCAGTACAGGCTGCAAAGACGATGAAGAAGACGATCGGAGAGCGTGCGGCAAAAGAAATACGCAATCGGATCAAACAAGTGCAGAAAACGGAACAGGAAGCAGAAAACCCCGGGGAAGCAATTGATCATGCCAGGAAAGCGTTAGAAGGGCTGGAAGAAAAAACGCAGACAGAGGATGCGGGGGATGAGGCAAATCTTCTCGGGCAGGCGGAGCCGTTCCACAGGGAAGAGACGGAAAATCCGCTGGAGGCGCTGAAACAACTTCAGCAGCAGGGAATCCTCACATTCGTAATGCCGCCGGGGAAAACAGTCTCTTCCAAAACGATTTCCGTGGATAACTGCCTGATGAAGCGAAAGTGCAGGAGCGGGAATTTAAAGCTAAAAGACTCCGCAGGATGGTATGAGAGGATTCTTATGCAGGAATTTATAAAGCCGCTGGCAGGCAGCGCGGTAAGTCCTGAAGAAACGGGCGTCCTTTCCTATGGAACGGAATATCTGATCTGCGGAAAGGACAGCGACGTTTCCAATTTAAAAGGAACGGTAAACAGGCTGCTGTTGCTGCGGGAAGCGGTCAATTATCTGTATTTGCAGACAGATCAGGCCAAACAGTCTGAATCGTTGGCGATTGCGGGCGCGATTGGCGGCGCTTTGGCGAATCCTGCAGTGGTTGCCGCAATACATCAGGGGATTTTGGCTGCATGGGCATATGTGGAAAGTATCAGCGACGTAAAAGGACTGCTCGCAGGAGGAAAAATACCGCTGATCAAAAGCCCGGACAGCTGGCATACGCGGCTTTCGGCATTCAGCGAGTCGCTTGCCGGGGAGTATGCGGGCGAGGCCAGAGGATTCACGTATGAAAATTATCTGGATGTGTTGTTATATGGAAAATCGCTCAAACAAATCGCATACCGCAGCATGGACCTGATGGAAAAAAATATGCAGCAGGAAAAACAATATGCGGCGTGCAGAATGGATTATATGGCAGCGGGAGTCCGTATTGCTGCAGAGTATGACGCAAAGCCGGTGTTTTTGGGCATATTCGGCGAAGACCGCGGTATTTGGTATCATTTTAAGGAACAGTCGGAATATTTATATGAGCATTGATGCAGTATGCGGATATAAGGGGGCGTCTCTATGTCAAACGTAACTATGACAAAAAAAATCTCTCAGCCTGTAGAACATAGGAGTGGTATGTATGCCATGCAACCGTCCGATGCAGGGACGTTCCCTTGTATCCGCATGGAAGCGTCCTATCTGGTGGAAACTGCCGCAGCACTTCCTTTTTTTGCGGCATGTATAGCGGTAATGCTGTTCTTTTTTCAAGTGTTGTCGATACAGCAGGAGGTGGGGAACGCTCTGCTGGTCTCTGCCAGGGAACTTTCTGTACTCCTGTGTGAGGAAGAAGTGACGGATGCAGGCGGATATGCGGCGGCAAAAGGGCTGTTTATTAAGAATTTACCGAAAGATTCGGCAGCGGAATATTTTGTCCGGGGAGGAAGAATCGGAATTTCTCTGGCAGGGTCAGATCTTTCGGGAGAATATATTGTATTAAGAGCGGATTATGGGATTCGGATTCCGGCAGGGTTTTTCGGAAGACGGGATATTCCTGTCACGCAAAGGATCAAGTGCAGAAAATGGACGGGCAGGACGGGGATATCTGCTGTCGAAGATATAGTATATCTTACGCCGTCCGGCGATGTATACCATAGAAAGAAGACCTGCAGTTATCTGACGCCGGTAGTTCACAGCGTAAACGGAACGAACATAGCGCAGGCAAGAAATGCGGACGGGGGAAAATATTATCCGTGCAGCACGTGTATAAAACGCAAACATCCGAATAACGGGGCGGTATATATCACAAAATATGGAGACCGGTACCATAGCAGAAGGGACTGCAGAAAAATAAAACATACAATTCTTGCGGTCCGAATATCGGAAGCTGCAGGCAAACGAGCCTGCAGCAAGTGCGGAAGGGAGTAGAATATGATACAGGCATACGTGCTGTTGGGAACACTGGGCGTACACAGCGTCGAGGATATCAGAGAAAAGAAAATAAGCGTCACAATTACGCTGTTTTCCGGAATTGTTGGAATTATACTGCATCTGCTGTTTCAAAACCAGAGTATTTATGCAATGCTTGCGGGAATGCTGCCGGGAATCGGTATTTTTATTCTTGGCAGACTGACAAAGGGGAAAATCGGAATGGGCGACGGACTGGTTTTTATGCTGACGGGATTATATCTGGGGCTTGAGGATAATTGCATGCTGATGGCGCTGTCGTTTTTGCTGGCGGGAATATTCGCATTTTTTTGGGTGACCATACGTCATGGCAAAAAAAACGAAAAAATACCCCTGATTCCGTTTTTGTTTGCAGGTTACAGTTTGATGATGTGGATCTAAGTAGGAGGATACATGAAAAAAGCAGAAGCTTCTTATACAGTGGAACTTGCGCTGCTCCTTCCGGCAGTCCTGCTTGCACTGCTGCTCCCGGTTTATATGGGATATGAACTCTATAGAGAGACCGTACAAGTGTCCGTCTGCGGTTATGACACAGCGTTTTGTGCGGAGGAAAAGGTACGGGCGGTTCGGTTTGCGAGAAATATGTCGGAGGAATGGAAATGACAGAATACAGAAGGTATCAGGGAAAAAGCTATATGATCTTAAAAGACCATGTAAAAACAGGCGGATTTGAATATCGAATTCTTTCAAAACAGACGATTCGGGGGCTGCTGCCGGTTCAGGTTTCAGAGGATAACGGCCAGAAGCGGTTCTGGTATGAGATCAGTGGAAAGCAGTCGTTGGACGACTGGTTTGGAATCAAAAAACCGGGCGGCAGTTTTTTAAGACAATTTATGGAGTCGCTTACAGAGACGATTCGGCGTGCGGGGGATTATCTGCTGTATGACAGCGGAATTTCTCTAAGTCCGGAAGAAATTTTTATTGATCCCGTGAAAGAAGAACTTGCGTTTTGCTACAAACCATTTGACAAAAAGCCGTTTATGGAGTCGCTGCGCGGGTTTATGGAATATTATCTTTCGCATATGGCGCATCAGAACAGAGCGGAGGCGCAGAAATGTTACGATGTATACGAAAAATGCCAGTGCAGACATACACTGCCAGAAGAGCTTCTGCAGATTTTATTTGAACGTGAGGATACCGGGCCGGCTGTGCAGGAGGTGATCTGCGAACCGATTCCGGAAAAAAAGACGGTGTGGAAAGATCGGATATTTCGGGAAGAACGATGGAAGCACATGTTTTCATTTGGGCAAAAGAAAAAAGCTGCGGCGGAGCCGGTGGTATTTGAGCCGGAGGACTGTCAGAAAGAAGAGGCCAATCCCACTGTCTTTTTGGGGAGCGAAACGCCCTGTGTAATAGGAGAACTCAGATATGAAGGGATGGGAGAAGAAAAAAACATCAAAATAACAAAGTCCCTCTTTCTGGTTGGAAGCCTGGAAGATCAGGCGGATGGAATCATTTCAGCGGATACGGTCAGCAGAATTCATGCAAGAATTACAAAAGAGGGGGAAGACTATTATCTGGAAGATATGAACTCTACCAACGGAACCTCGCGGAACGGTACGCCGCTTCATTATAAAGAAAAGGTAAAATTGGAGAAAAACGATAAAATCCTGTTTGCAAAAGAACGTTACCGATTTGTATAAAGACTTGAAAAAATCCCGGCATGCCTTATAATAAAATGGAATATGAAAAAGACAGGGGTATTCCATGGAGAAAGACACACAAAGAAAACTTCCGGTGGTAACGGTGATTTTGATCGGTATAAATATAGGAATCTGGCTTGTGTTAGAGATCTGCGGCGATACGCAGGACACAGAATATATGCTGCGCTGCGGCGCCGCATATACCCCGTACCTGATAGAACGGGGAGAATGGCAGCGGATGTTCAGCTGTATGTTTCTCCATTTCGGTGCGGATCATCTGATCAACAATATGCTGATGTTGGGATTGATGGGAATGCGGCTGGAGTATGTCATGGGCAGTATTCCGTATGGATTGCTTTATATCCTTTCCGGTCTGTGCGGGAGCTTTCTTTCTCTGTATCAGGAGGTTCGGACGGGAGAGTTTGCCGTTTCGGCAGGCGCATCAGGGGCTGTATTCGGAATCGTCGGTGCATTGATCGCATGGGCGCTTTGGCATAAAGGAAAAGTGGAAGGGTTATCGGTCCGGGGACTGCTCGGCATGGCGGCGCTTAGCCTGTATTATGGCTTTACGTCGGCAGACGTGGATAACTGGGGACATATCGGAGGGCTTTTGGGAGGATTCCTGTTGGGATGTATTGTTTCGCTGATTTCAAAAGCCATTGATTTTATACGCAAAAAACCATATACTATACAGTGAAAGTGTGTCTGTCAAAACAAGACTGTAATAGACTGATTTCCTGGGAGATACCTTTTGAATATGGAAAAATCTTTGGATGGAGGTTGCAATGAAAATCAATATATATTACGGCGGAAGGGGATTACTGGACGATCCTACACTATACGTGCTGGGGAAAATGGAAGATGTGTTAAAGGAGCTTCGTGTTTCCGTAGAACGGTTTAATATATTTGAACATAAAAGCGAAATTTATACGCTCCCCCATACGTTTAAGGAGGCAGACGGGATTATTCTGGCAACTACGGTGGAATGGCTTGGCATCGGCGGCTACATGCAGCAGTTTTTAGACGCATGCTGGCTGTACGGCGACAAGGAACTGATCAGTTCTTTGTATATGCAGCCGATCGTAATGTCTACCAGCTACGGGGAGAGGGAAGGCGTGATGACGTTGGAAAATGCATGGGTAATCCTCGGCGGACAGCCCTGCAGCGGTCTTTGCGGATATGTGGAGGATCTTGTGAGCTTTGAGATGAATCAGGAATATACGCTGATCATTGAGAAAAAGGCGGAAGACCTTTACCGTTCGATTTCCCAGAAAATCAAAGCGCTTCCCAGCAGCAACCAGGCGATGAAACAGACGGTGCTGCGTACGCAGTCTATGGATTTAACGCCGCAGGAAAGCGAACAGCTGTCCAAGTATGTATCCGACGATACGTATGTCAAAAAACAAAAGGAAGATATTGAAGAGCTGGCTTCCATGTTTAAAGATATTCTCGGGAAAAGCAGTGAAGAGGAAGATAAAATGTTTGTTAAGGAATTTGAAAGTCATTTTATTCCGCAGGAAGGTTTTCAGGCGTCGTATTTATTTATGATCGAGGGCAAAAAACAGCCGCTGTTACTGGATGTGGGTGAGCGAGAGCTGACCTGTGCGTACGGGAACCGGGAAAATATTGACGTATATGCAAAGTTGAGCCTTGACGTTATGAGCAGTATTGTCAACGGAAGAATGACGTTTCAGCGGGCATTTATGACGGGAACTATGACGGCAAAAGGGAATTTTAAGACGCTGCGCATGCTCGATACGGTGTTTAATTTTGATATGAAATAAACGCAGGGACAGGTTTTGCAGAATCAGCCGCAGGGAAGATATATGGAAAACGTACAGCCGTCTCCGGGTCTGGAATCTACAAGGAGTTTTCCGCCGTGCGCTTCGATCATCTGTTTGCTGATCAAAAGACCAAGTCCCGTACCGCCTTCTTTGGTCGTCTCAAACGGAGAGAACAGTTTCGGAAGGTATTCCGATGCAATTCCTCCGCCGCAGTCGATCAAGTCCAGGCGGATAAAAGAGCCGCTGATACATCCGTTGAGCCGGATGGTTCCGGTTCCGTTCATTGCTTCGTAAGAATTTTTGACCAGATTAAAAAGCGCGCGTTTAAAACGGTGCGGGTCGATGTACAACTGCGGAAGAGAAGGCTCTAACGCGATTCGGCAATGAAACGAGTCGGAATCAAACAGAGATAAAAAGGACCGGATCAGCTCCGGCAGGAAAATTTCAAGGGATATTTTCTCTGTATTTAAGTCATTGCACAGCCGGGCAGAGGACAGTTCGATCAGCATCTGTTTTAAGGAGGAAAGTTCCTGAATAGAATCTTCCCAGTGCGGATACGATTTTATTTCGGGATGTGATTTTTCTACCAGCTGCAGCGAGCTGTTGATAAAAGTAATGTTATTTTTTATTTCATGAAAGATTTTTTCATAATCTTGATTTGTCATATAAATGCCTCCAGTAGTATGCGCCAGAAGTCCCATAATCAGTATAACATATTCAAAATATTGTTACAATATAAGGAATAATACAAAATTCGACAGAAAAAAGGAGTAGATGATATGAAAGAAGAGAATTGCATATTCTGTAAACTTGCATCGGGAGAGATCCCGTCCCATACGATTTATGAAGACGATACATTCCGTGTGATTTTAGATGCTGCGCCGGCATCTAAGGGGCATGCGCTGATTCTTCCGAAAGAGCATTATAAAGACCTGTATCAAATAGATGAAACCGTTGCGGGGGAAGCAATGAAGCTTGCCAAAAGAATGGCCGCCGATATGACGGCGAAACTTGGGTGCGACGGCTTTAATTTAGTGCAGAATAATGGGGAAGCGGCCGGACAGACGGTATTTCATTTCCATCTGCATTTGATTCCAAGATATCAGCATATGAAAAATAAGGATATCCTGATCTGGAATCATGAGACGTTTACAGAAGAAGAGATGAAAGAAATCTGTCAGGAGCTGCGCTAGCGCGCAAGCTCCTTTTCGATTAGATTAAGAATTGTCTGAATGGAATCCATCTGACCGCTTTCTGCCATTGCCGAACGATAAGAAGCTTTTTTGGCAGAAACGGTTTCTATGGCCTGCAGAAGGCTGTTCGGAGAGAGATTTTCTTCTTCGATTACATAGGAAAATCCCTGTTTTTCAAATGATTTTGCGTTTAAGATCTGATCGCCTCTGCTGGCGGCGGCAGAAAGCGGAATCAGGATATTCGGTTTGCGCAGAGCGAGCAGTTCACAGATTGCGTTTGCGCCTGCGCGGGAAATGACGATGTCCGCCAATGCAAACATATCTTTCAGCTGTTGGCTGATGTATTCAAATTGCGCATAACCTTCGGTAGAAATCAGACGGTCGTCAAGATTTCCTTTGCCGCACAGATGGATGACCTGATATTTTTTCAACAGTGCAGGAAGCTGTGCACGGATTGTTTCGTTAATTACTTTGGAACCGCTGCTGCCTCCGATTGTTAAAAGTACCGGCCGATCGGTACGAAAGCGGCAGTACGAACGTGCGTGTTCGGGATTTCCCGATAAAAGCTCCTGACGGATCGGGGAGCCGGTCAAAACAGCTTTATCCTTTGGAAGATATTTTAGTGTTTCCGGAAAGTTGCAGCAGACTTTTCGGGCTGCAGGTATGGCGATTTTATTGGCGAGCCCCGGCGTAAGGTCGGATTCATGGATAATAGCAGGGATTTTACAGAATCTGGCTGCCAAAACGACCGGTACCGAGACGAAGCCGCCTTTGGAAAATATAATGTCCGGTTTTAATTTGTGCAGCAGGCGGATTGCCTGGCCGAGACCTTTTAATACTTTGAACGGGTCGGAGATATTTTTTAAATCCAGATAGCGGCGGAGTTTTCCGGCAGAAATTCCGTAGTACGGAATGCCCGCCGCCTCGATCAGTTCTTTTTCCATGCCGCGGTACGAGCCGATGTAACGAATATCGTAGTCCGCTTCTTTGAGAGCCGGGAGCAGGGCGATATTCGGAGTAACGTGACCGGCAGTGCCGCCGCCGGTTAAAATAATTTTTTTCATAATGGATTACCTGTTGCCTTTCTTGCTGATATTTAACTATATTATACTCCTGTTCCAAAATGTCAAGAAAAGACTTGTAAAAACCGAAAGATACTTTAAAATAAGGATATGATACGTAAAGAAAGGAAGACGCAGGAAATATGCGTGGAAAATATTTTCGGTATTTATTTGAGAGCCTGGACGGGGAATTACTGCATACGGGCAGTATTTATGATAAAGAAAAGCAGAATATGACCACTTATATCTACATGGTCGGAAGTTACTGCCGGAACGGGGCGCAGTCCAGAAGCACAAAACTTTTTGCGCAAGGCGACGGGATTCCGGAACAGATCGATCTTTTGGTCATGGGAGGTTATACGGTACAGGATATTATACAACTGATCGGGATCGTCAAACATCATCGGATTAAAAAAGTGATTTTACCGTATCTGGCGCCGATTCAGCGGCTGGTTTTGGTAGAAGAATTAAAAGACAAAAGGGTGGCAGAGAAAGAAGCGATACGATTTCTGCAGGATCCCTACTGCTTTCTGAAAGAATATCAAATCGGAAGGATATATTTTCTGTACGGAAACGGGGCTCTGATTGACCGTGAGCCGGAAGAATTGGAACACGGCGTTCATTTTGAACGTGTAGACCCAAAATCGCTGCAGTTGGTTCAGGAAATGGAAGGATATGCGGTTCCCGTTGTACGTGCGGGGTATATCGTCGAAAACGGCTGGTTGTTTTATTTTGGCGTGTATGGGCTGGACATTCGCATTGTGTCCAATTTTACCAGAGATTATTTCAGCCACATGGAAAATATTGACGAGCTGTCGGAAAATATTCATGAGGATTATATCAGTCATATGAAACGGTTGTTGTCGGAGTATTTGAGCAAGTTTGGAAGTTCTCCCGCAACTACGTTGGCGATGTATGCAGGACCATTATATGCAAATCCCGAAGAAAATGATATTTTTATGACGGAAAAGGAAAGTGTCGGAGAAGAATGCAGAAGCTTACGGGTCAGATGCAGGGGAGACGACCGATGTATGTGTACGGTGAGCTGTATCTACCAGAAAGATTATGATATGATACGGTCTCAAACAGAAAAAGACAGATGGGTATCCAGATTTGGAATTTTCATGCTAGGAAATGTCAATTTGAACCGATACCTTTCGGAAATTGCAGCCAGATTCTTTCGGTTCCGGTTTCGAATCCGAGGTGTGAGCGTTCCGAATTGCGGAAGCGGCGAGGACTGGAACCATAAAATCCTGAATTTGACTCCGGGAAACAGCAGGATTTATTGGATCTGCAGTAAAAATGACATTACTTCCGTTGGCGTAGTGAGCGATATTGTATTAACCAAATCCAACTACCGTTTTCTTGCGGTGGACGAAACGATCGGCTGCTGTTTTTCCGGCTATATTATTCCCAAAGAAGACATAGACTGACAGAAATCGGATGATAAATTGTAAATACAGGGGTTCTCTCCATATAAGATGTCAGAACTTGCGACGAAAATATGGAATCGGACTCTTTTCTTGTCCACCTTTTTTTTCTATAATAAAGATACATCCGAAAGCATTGGCAGGGATCGCAACAGCAGAGAGCCTGCGTGCAGAGAAATTCGGAAGTAAAGAAAAAAGAGGGAGGCATCGTTATGCTGCAGGATGAGATCGTACTGTACATCAGAGAAAATCCGGTATTGACGGCGGTTATTGCCGGAACTGCCGTTATCTTATTATTGCTTTTGGTATTGATTCAGGTGACGAGAACGAGAAGAGAAGTACATAAAATCTGTAAAAAGATCCGGAAATATTTCGACGTGATCTTAACGGAAGATGTACCGGAGGCGGCAGAGGCGCCAAAAGATTCGGAAGAAGGTACACAGATCCCTGTGTATCAGACGAGTGAAGAAAGAATGGAGCAGGGAGAAGACAGGGAAACAGAGGATATCAAGCTTTTGATGGATGTCATTTCAGAAGTTTTTTAGGTCTTGAACAAAGGAGAAGTGTTTGCTAAAATAGTAACTGCAAAATACTGGATTTTATAGATAAAGGAGCGTTCATCATGAGTAAAGTTGTTTTGGATTATTCAAAAGCAGCCGGATTTATCAGTGAAGAAGAAGTCGGCTATATGGGCAAATTGACAGAGGATGCAAAGGAGCAGCTTGTATCAAAAAGCGGCGCCGGGAACGATTTTGTAGGATGGATCGATCTTCCGGTGGATTACGACAAGGATGAATTTGAACGGATAAAAAAGGCGGCGCAGAAAATTCAGTCGGATTCGCAGGTGCTCATTGTAATCGGAATCGGCGGTTCGTATTTGGGAGCCCGGGCTGCGATTGAATTTTTACGGCATGGATTTTATAACAACCTCTCCGCAGAAAAAAGGAAAACGCCGGAAATTTACTATGCGGGAAACAGTATCAGCGGCGCGTATCTGGAAGGGCTTTTGGATGTAGTGGCGGATCGGGATTTCTCTGTCAACGTAATCTCAAAATCCGGAACTACGACGGAACCGGCAATTGCGTTCCGTATCTTTAAGAAAAAACTGGAAGAAAAATACGGGAAAGCAGAAGCGGCAAAGCGTATCTATGCGACCACAGATAAAGAAAGGGGCGCATTGAAGAAGCTTGCAACGGAAGAGGGATATGAAACGTTTGTCGTACCGGACGATATCGGCGGACGGTTTTCTGTCCTGACAGCAGTCGGACTGCTTCCGATCGCAGTCAGCGGCGCGGATATCGACCAGCTGATGGCAGGCGCGGCAGAAGGAAGGAAACTGGCAATCGAGCAGAAATTTGAAGAAAACGACGCGTTAAAATACGCTGCGATCCGCAATATCCTGCTGAGAAAAGGCAAAGAGATCGAAGTGCTTGCCAATTATGAGCCGTGTCTTCATTATGTATCCGAATGGTGGAAACAGCTGTACGGCGAGAGCGAAGGAAAGGATCAGAAAGGAATTTTCCCGGCATCCGTTGACCTTACGACAGATCTGCATTCGATGGGGCAGTTTATCCAGGACGGCGCCAGAAATCTGTTTGAAACCGTAATGAGTATTGAGAATGCCAGAGGAAATGTCGTGATCGAAGAAGAGGCGGCAGATTTGGACGGTTTAAATTACCTTGCGGGCAAAGATATGGATTTTGTCAATAAGAACGCAATGAACGGAACGATTCTTGCGCATACCGACGGCAGCGTGCCGAATCTGATGATTAAAATTCCCGAACAGAACGAATTTTATCTGGGTGAATTGTTCTATTTCTTTGAATTTGCGGTCGGCGTCAGCGGGTATCTGCTGGGTGTGAATCCGTTTAATCAGCCGGGCGTGGAAAGTTATAAAAAGAATATGTTTGCATTGCTTGGCAAGCCGGGTTATGAAGCGGCCAGAGAGGAATTGTTAAAGAGACTCTAATCGATAAAAAAGGGCAAAAAGCAACGTGTAACAGACGGGGGCGGCAGCGAGGGTTAAGAATCTTCGCTGCCGTTTTGTTTGGAAAATAATTATCAGGGGGGAAGCCTATGAAGCGAAAAACCGTATTGATCACAGGAGCTTCCAGGGGAATCGGGCGCGCCGCCGCGGCGGCATTTGCCAAAGCAGGGTATGACCTTGTATTAAACTGTATTCATTCGGAAAAAGAACTCAGGCGGTTTTCTCTGGAACTGGAAGAAGATTTTCATATTCAAACGCTTTGCTGCTGCGGAGATATCGCCAGCTATGCGTTTGTCTGTGAAATGTTTGAAAAAGTCAGGGAATTCTGCCAGGGAGTCGATATTTTGATCAACAATGCCGGGATTTCTTATATCGGTCTGTTGAGCGAGATGCACTATGAGGAATGGGAGCGCATGCTGCATACAAATCTTACGTCGGTTTTTTCCTGCTGTAAATGCGCCGTTCCTTATATGATATCGCAGAAGGAAGGCAAGATTATCAATATTTCTTCCGTATGGGGGATTTCCGGCGCATCCTGTGAAGCGGCTTATTCGGCGGCGAAGGGAGGCGTCAACGCGCTGACGAGGGCGTTGGCAAAAGAACTTGCCCCCAGCAATATACAGGTCAATGCCGTTGCCTGCGGCGTAATAGATACAGATATGAATGCTGCATTAGATCTTTCGGAACGAAAATCCCTGGAAAATGAAATACCGGCAGGTTATTTTGCAAAACCGGAAGAAGTTGCCGCGTTTCTCTGTCAGTTGGTTTTGGCACCGTCTTATTTGACCGGGCAGGTCATTCGTTTTGACGGAGGGTGGTTATAAAATTCAGATAATTTCATAAATGAGCATTCAATCCGCGTTGTGCGTAGTGTGTTCGGTACGAATAGTTATTATTCGCATTTTGCATATTTCCAGGGTGCCAGATACAGCCTTGCTTTAAAATGACTCTCGTCAGAGAGGGGGAATATGTTTGGACATCGGAAGACAATTGCGTAATCTGCTGGATCAGGAAAGGATCTCACAAAAAGAGCTGGCAAAGGCGCTGAATATTTCGGATTCCACGTTAAGCGGTTATGTGAAAAACCGCAGGCAGCCGGATGCCAAAACGGTGATCCGAATTGCGTCTTATTTTCATACAACGACAGATTACATTTATGGCCTGACCTCTGTACGAGATCCGATCACTATTCCCTATAACGCAGAAGAACGCCATTTGGTCAATATTTACCGGGCAATTCCGGAAGATAAAAGACCTCTCTATATCGAAACGGGAAGAGTGTTTTCCCTGTACGGAAAAAATAAAAAGAAAAAAGATAAGACCCGGCGGGCTTGAAAGGAAAAGCCTGCCGGGTGTTTTTTTGATACTGCAGAGTTTATGATTTTTTTTGATAGATGCGTTTGGAAACGAGAAAGGAAATCAGGTTGCATACGATCGTAAATGTCAGTATGCCGGACAGTAAGACCCCGGGGGTAATCTGTATCCGGGTCAAATCCATATGTTCCAGACATGTGAGGGAGGCGATGATTGCGGTAACGGAGAACAGAATAAACAGGTAACGGCCCCTCTCCACGCCGATCCAGAACATAAACGGAAGATTTACAGACTGGATAATCGTAGACGCACAGGCGACGCCAAGGAGTACCATCCAGTCTTCGGCGCCTGGCATGGGGTGATTTAAGCCTGTAAACAGTATCTTACCGCAGAAAACCAAAAAAGACATACAGAAAACACAAAGATACCCGATGATATATTTACTGCCCACAATATCTTTTGCCGAATAGGGCAGCATATCCGCAAGTTTGTTCCACTTGGAGCGCTCGTCGTAGGACAATGCGGTAAGCGGCAGCATCGCCGAGTAAAAAATGGCATAGGAAAACAGAAAGTCATTTTGGATAAAGGATATGATAACGGCAAATATCAAAAACAGTTTCGTTTCTTTGATCATGGTATAAGCGTCTTTGATCAGTAAACCTCTCATAACTTAGCCCTCCTTTTTGGCGAAAAACAGCATAATATCTTCAATTCCGGCTTTTTCTACGTCAAAGGCGTCTGAAATACGGCTCCGCCGGACAAAAAGCTCTGTAGCATATTTACCTTCCCGCCTGCCTAAAACGGCTTCCTGCGGCACATGAAGCGCCTGGCTGCTTGTGGTATGCAGAATACCGTATTCTTCCAGCAAAACATCTTTTTCTTCGCAAAACAGTAAGCTGCCGTGATGCAGATAAGCAATGTAGTCGCAGATTTTTTCCAGATCGCTGATGATATGGGAAGAGAGTAATACGGAGTGCGATTCGTCTCTCGTAAAATCGTTGAAGATCTCCAGTATTTCATCCCGGATAACGGGATCCAGCCCGCTGGTGGCCTCGTCCAGAATCAAAAGTTTCGGCTGATGGGACAGCGCCACGGCGATGGCGAGTTTCATTTTCATGCCTCTGGAAAATTCTTTGAATTTTTTCTTTTCCGGCAGACCAAACTGTTTGAGGTAATCATAAAAGCGATCCTCCTGCCAGTTGCGGTAGGTGTGCCGCATAATGCGGCTGACATTTGCCGGGCTTAACACTTCGGGATAGTAGGCTTCGTCCAGAACGATGCCGATGTCTTCTTTCACCTGCTTAAAATCTTCAGACGTGTTGTTTTTGCCCAGTACGAGGATTTCTCCGGTTTCTTTTTGTACCGTATTCATGATCAGCTGTATCGTTGTGCTTTTGCCTGCGCCGTTTTCCCCGACAAGTCCCATAATACATCCGGAAGGAAGTGAGAGACTGACATCGTTTAAGCGAAACGATGCGTAGGATTTTGTCACATGCTTCATTTCAATTGCGTTCATTCTTCTACCTCCAATATGCGAAAAATTTCCAGCAGTTCATCTTCGGAAAGGCCGCAGCTTCTTGCCAGCCTGCGGATTTCCCGGATATGCGCCTCGATTTTTTTCAGATTTTCTTCCCGGATCAGTTCCCGGTTGGTACCCGCGACAAAACAGCCTTTGCCGCCTACCGTATGGACAAAACCTTCCCGCTCCAGTTCGTCGTAGGCGCGCTTTGTGGTAATTACGCTGATTCGAAGATCTTTTGCAAGTCCCCGGATCGACGGAAGCATTTCACCTTCGGTCAGGGAGCCGTTTAAGATCATATCCTTGATCTGAGAATAAATCTGTTCGTAAATGGGCTGGCTGCTGGAGTTTTTAATAATAATATCCATGTTCCTAACCGCCTTTCTGTATATAGACAGTATATACAGTTAAAACGCATATGTCAACTGTTTTTATCAAAAAAACAGAACCCGTGCATCAGGTTCTGTTTTCCTTCCGTATACTGCGGATCATTGCCGCATATTGTGCGGATCTTTTTCCTGTGTCAGAGAGACGACTGCGCTGATACTGCCGAAGATCAGCCCGGATACCGGCCAGATGATCCAGGTCATGCCCCACTGCATCGTAAAAAAACTTACCGTAAGATAGACTGCCGTAATGATGGGCCAGTAAATGGATGCCAGAATGGAAATCCTACGGTCTTTTTTCTTTTTTTCGCGAAGGGACATGGAGGGCTTTTTTTTGAGCAGCAGTTCGTAAGCGCTGTGTTTTACGCCGGCAAAAATAAGTAAAAATACGCCGCCAGCTACCAGGGCAAACAAAGATGCGCCGGATAATTCGCTGATCCAATGCAGCGAAGTATACGAAAACAGGCTGTCAAAAAGGATGACTGGAACGACGCTTACGATACATAAGATTATTCCGCCGGATACCATTTTGCCGAATGTATGGGAGTAATCTTCAAAATCCTGCGACAAAGCGGTTTGCGCGGCGGCGTCCAGCAAAAGATGTTTTTTCTTGAATTCTTCATAGCGCTGATTGGAGATACTGCCGAGAATGAAAATACCCACGGCAACCGCCACAATCAGGAACATAGAAATTCCGCCGATTGCATCGCCGATACGATGGGCCAAAAATCCGCCTTCTTCTAAAGCGTTCATGATGCAGGCGGGAATCGGAGATAGAATGCACAGGGCGACGCCTGCGGCGATTTTTAATCCAAACGTTTCCTGCGCTTTGGCGTATTCCTGCGCCTGTGCCAGCGTCAGATTTTTTTCTTCTTCCAGATCCAATGCGTCGTCATTCGCTGCGGATGATTTCGGATCCAATCCGAGATCGGCTGCAATTTCTTCCATGCTGCCGAATTCGGAAATTACGATGCCAATGGCTTCATTTTCGGATTTGCCCTCCGCTTTTAATTCATGGTATTTATCCTCCATAATGCCAAAAAGTTCGTCTCTTGCTTTTTGCAGCTGCAAAGTGTTGGGATAATTCCGAAACAGGTTGTCGATGTAACTGATGATTGTCTCCATAAATAAGCGCCTCCTATTGCCTGAATTTTTCTACGACTTCTTTTGTCAAATCCCATTCGGCGCATTTTTCCTGATAATAGCTGCGCCCCGAATCTGTGATTCGATAGTAAGTCCGCCGTTTTCCGTTTGTTTTGTTTCCGAAAAAAGATTCGATATAACCGTTTTTTTCGAGCCTTGTAAATGCCGAATAGAGGGTGGTCTCTTTGATGATATATTTGCCGCGGCTTTTTTCTTTGATTGCTTTTGAAATTTCATATCCGTAGGACGGCTCTTCTAAGATCAGCCGCAGGATAATCATATCATTGTAGCCGCGTATACCGTCGCTGCTTATCATATACGGCGTCTCCTTTCTCTGGTATTACGACTGTCGTAGTAATTTGATGAATACAGCGTAGCACAATTACTACGACAGGTCAAGTAATTTTTTCAAATTCCATATGGGACAAATAGAGTTCCTGAAAATGTTTGTCGGCTGCCAGAGGAACATCGACGGCGTCTGCGGCCAGTTCGGAGAGAACGGCGTCTGTCTGTTTTGCGAGATAGAAAAGGGCGCCCGTTAAGGAGGTATTTCCGGCGGCTGTGGTTTTAGAAACAAGTTTTTTCGGAAGGATACCGACGGAAGCGGCTTTTGGAATATTCAAATAGTATCCGAAGCCTCCGGCAAGAAAAACCTGTTCGATTTTATCACAGGATATGCCGGCTGTCAGCAGCAGAATTTCGATGCCGGCGCGGATGGCTGCTTTCGCCATCTGGACTTCGCGGATATCGCGCTGGGTAAAAAGAATTGTTTTGCCGCTCATTGTATTGGCAAGCGGGTAACCTTTTTCAAAATATGCTTCCTTAAGCTTTCCGGTCTTGTCTATGATCTCTGCCGAAAGAAGTTCGGAAACCGTTTCGATTACGCCTGTGCCGCAGATTCCGATTGGAGGCATGTCTGCGACCGTGCAGACGCTTGGCCCTTCTTCCCCTATGGAGACGTTTGCAATGGCGCCGGGGATGCTTCCGGTACCCCATCGGATATTGCCGCCTTCAAATACGGGGCCGGCGGCTGTGGAAGCGGTAAAAAGGCGGTGATTGTCAAACAGCGCCAGTTCGCCGTTCGTACCGAGATCCAAAAACAGACAGGAGCCGTTTCGCGCCCGTGTGCTTAACGTAGAGAGTCCGGCGGTGATATCGGCTCCGACAAACGCGGAGATACCCGGCAGCAAAATAACGTCCGGCGTACCTGCATCAAAAGAGGCGCCGAAGGCTTCCGTAAAAGAAAGGACCTCTCGTTCGAGGGTTACGGGAGAAAAGGGATAGCGGCAGAATCCTTCGCAGGAATACCCCCGCAGCAGATGAAGCATTACGGTATTTGCCGCAATTACAATTTTCTGCAGTCGAATGGTTTGTGCCGGGCACTGGTTCAACAGCGCGTCGATGCCCCGCAGCAGGTCTTTTTGTATGGTTTTCTGCAGTTGATCTTTTTTTCCTTCGTTGGAAGCTTGTATCCGGCGAATGACGTCTGTGCCGAAGGCGCGGCAGGAATTTATGGCTGTATGGGAAGCTGCGCAGATTCCGGTGTGCAGATCCAAAAGGGCAAAAGCGATCGTTGTCGTTCCGATATCTATGGCAATTCCGTAGCTGCCTGGAGCATATCGGGCTTGTTCGGCAAGAGGTACGTAAGAGGTGCGCCCTTTTAGAATTTGAAATGCCGTTTCTTCTGCCTGGGGTATGAGGACGGACAGGTCGTGTTCCAGTCGAATGCTGCAGGCGAGCCGCATACCCTGGTTTAATTCTGCTTCGGAAAATATGAGCTTATCTTCGGGAGAGACGCCGACGCTGCCGGATCGGACAGTTACGCCGCATTTACCGCAGGTTCCCGCTCCGCCGCAGTCCGCCGAAATCGGTATCCGGTGTTCTTGCAGGACATCAAACAGACGGCTTCCTTTTTTGCAGGAAATGGTACGGGGACTCGTATGCGTTCCGTCCGTCCGGATTTGCTCGATCTGCAAATTTACGGAAGAATGGAAGCCGCACCGGGGATGACGGCACTTGCCGCAGTCATGTCTCGGCACTTTTTTTGGGGCAAGTTCGTCCAGTTCAAAGATAAGGCTCATAGATTTTTCGGGTGAGAGCATATAACCTTCCGTGAGGGAGAGACCCAGGGTACGGTCTGCATCCAAAGCTTCAAAAACAGCTTTCTGTGTGTGCATGGGAAGGTCAGAAGGAAGTTCCAGCCGCCTTAAAATGCCGCAGTTTTTTTCCCGGCAGAGTGTCAGCATGGCAGAGTGGAGCTGTTCTTCCCATGCAAACAGGCAGCTGTCTGCCATTGCGTTCAGAAGAGAAGCGGCGAGCGGATCTCCGTCTGCGGCATAACGGTCGATTAGGCGTTGGATACTGCTTCCGATGGTGAGCATGGCGCAAAGCAGAAGAGCGTCAGGATTATAATGATCCGAATGCAGTATATTTTTCCGCTCCTGTATGCACAAAGCGGCTTTTGGAAGCGTGTGTATTTTCAGTTTCGGCAGAAGCCGGTCATAAAGTTCTGTGATACCCGATACATCCGGCGCCGTATGCGTGCCGGCAAAAAGGGCATTTACCGTATCCGGGGGCGGAATGATGGGTTTTCCTGTAATAATGCGGATATCTTTCATAGGTCTGGTACTCCGTTTCTTAAAAATAACTGGCTGCTTTATTCTATAAGTAAATTTCGATTATATTTTCCGCTCTTTAACCTGTGGAAAAGCATTTTTTGATTAAATCCTGGGAAAAGAAAAAGGAAGGAACCGTCTTTGTTCGATCGGGTTCCTTCCCGGGATATGTCTGCCGTATCGTTAACCCGGCGCAGGAACTGCGGGGCGGGGCAGCAGATTAGAATTTTGGAAGAGAATCAAAGCCCGGCTGTAAATCTTCGTCTGTCGGGATGTAGTCTTCCATTTCTCCGTTGTTGTATTTTTCGTAAGCGACCATATCAAAATATCCGGTTCCGGTTAATCCGAATACGATGGTCTTTTCTTCTCCGGTTTCTTTGCATTTTAAGGCTTCGTCAATGGCAACGCGGATCGCGTGGGAGCTTTCCGGAGCCGGAAGGATGCCTTCTACTCTTGCGAACTGTTCTGCTGCTTCAAATACAGAGGTCTGTTCTACGGTACGCGCTTCCATCAGCCCGTCATCATACAGCTGGGAAAGGGTGGTGCTCATTCCGTGATATCTTAAGCCGCCCGCGTGGTTTGCAGAGGGAATAAAGCCGCTTCCTAATGTATACATTTTTGCAAGCGGACATACTTTTCCGGTATCGCAGAAATCGTATGCAAATTTTCCCCTGGTAAAGCTCGGACAGGATGCCGGTTCAACCGCGATAAAATGATAGTCCCGTTCGCCGCGGAGTTTTTCGCCCATAAACGGGGAAATCAAACCGCCCAGATTGGAACCGCCTCCGGCGCAGCCGATGATCAGATCCGGTACAATGCCGTATTTGTCAAGCGCGGCTTTTGTTTCGAGACCGATCACGGACTGATGCAGAAGAACCTGATTTAATACGCTTCCGAGTACATAGCGGTAGCCTTCTGCGCTTACCGCAGCTTCTACGGCTTCTGAAATTGCGCAGCCGAGGCTTCCGGATGTTCCCGGATGTTCTGCGAGGATCCTGCGTCCCACTTCTGTCGTTTCCGACGGGGAGGGCGTTACGCTTGCACCGTAGGTCCGCATGACTTCCCGGCGGAACGGTTTTTGTTCATAGGAAACTTTTACCATATAGACTTTACAGTCCAGGTCAAAATAAGAACATGCCATGGACAGCGCCGTGCCCCATTGTCCGGCTCCGGTCTCTGTGGTGACGCCTTTTAAGCCCTGCTGTTTTGCATAATAAGCCTGAGCGATCGCTGAGTTGAGTTTATGGCTTCCGCTTGTGTTGTTGCCCTCGAATTTGTAGTAGATTTTTGCCGGAGTCTTTAATTTTTCCTCTAGGCAGTATGCGCGGACTAACGGAGAAGGGCGGTACATTTTATAAAATTTTATGATTTCTTCCGGAATGTCAATATAGGGAGTCGTATCGTCCAGCTCCTGTTTTGCCAGTTCCGTACAGAAGACGCCGGAAAGTTCTTCCACGGTCATCGGCTGGTGTGTGCCCGGGTTAAGGAGGGGAGCCGGTTTATGTTTCATATCTGCACGGACATTGTACCATTTCGTCGGCATCTCATGTTCGTTGAGATAGATTTTGTAAGGAATGGTGGTTTCAGTCATTTTTCTTGGTCTCCTTTTTTCTTTTAACGCTATCATTTTCTTGGAATTCTGTCAATAAAGAATACGCCGGTATGGCATTTTACAAAAGAAAATGTTATAATTTACCTGGCTTCCGGCAGGCAGAGCTGCCGTTTTTTGCGGCGCATCCGCAGGCCGGGCGTACACTTAGAATAAATAACTACAGGAGGGGTTAGTATGAACATTACCGTGAAAAACAAGTTTGCATCCGCAGTTTGTCAGACGTTTGGGGCAGAGCTTCTGTCTTATCAGACGGCTTCGGGAAAGGAATATATGTGGCAGAAAGATCCTGCATATTGGGCAAAGTGTTCGCCTGTCCTTTTCCCATATGTCGGACCCGTTCCGGAAACGGTCGGCATTCGCGGAACCGCTTTTGCAATTCCACGCCATGGGTTTGTAAAAGACCGGGAGTTTGAAGTTGCCAGGCAGGGCGAAGACTATGTTGTGCTTCAGACAAAGGCGGATGCATCTACGCTTGCCGTTTATCCTTATTCGTTTGTTTTTACCGTTACGTTCCGGTTAAACGAGGAAGCTCTGGAAGTTATTTACGGTGTTTCCAACCAGGGAACGGAAGAAATGCCGTTTCTGATCGGCGGACATCCGGGATTCTTCTGTCCGATGGAAGAGGGAGAATCGTTTGAAGAATATATGCTCCATTTTGAAGATGAAGATAAGGAAGACGTACATCTGAATTATCCGATGTTTGACAATGACGCCATTTTATTTGAGGATTTTAAAGAACATACCGTAAAGCTGGTACATCAGAAGTCGGAAAAAGGAATTCGGTTTGATTTTCCGGATTATTTATCAGTGGCGTTTTGGACGCCGATCAAAAAAGGTGCGCCGTTTCTATGTATAGAACCATGGTGTGCCGGAACTTTGGATCAGGTGCCGAATACTAATATGGAAGAAAAAAAATATGTACAATTTCTGGCGCAGGGAGCGGCAAAAGACTACATGTTTTCCGTCAGGCCGGTGTAGTATGCCCACGCAGTATTTTTTTAAGGATAATCGCAATAAAATCTGAGCTAAAATAATGACAGGAAAAGGAGAGACATACAGTGGCTGAAAAGAAAGTAAACGCCCCTCGGCGGGGAATCAAACGAAGTCTTAATTGGAAGATATTAAGAAGTACGATGATTAATATTTTGATTTTGGTCGTAGTATGCTGCGGGATCATGGCAATGGCGATGCAGTTTCTGGCAAATAATATTTTACTGGATACGTTGCAGCCGATGGCACGTCAGTCTGCGAAAACCGTGGAAGCCAATATCCATATGCTGGCAGACCGGATGATGAAGATTGCGGGAGATTACCGTATGAATCCCGAAAACAAAGAAACGGCTGCAGCCAGCCGGAATGAAGTTCTGGAAGAAGCGGCAGAGGTGTATGAACTGTATACCATTGCTCTGTATGATTTAAACGGTAAGCTGATCCAGGGAATCGGCGATGCGCCGGAGGAACTGAATGAGACTTTTTTTTCTTATTTAAAAGAGACGGATAATCTGACTACGGATTCTTCTACCATTGTTCAGAAAAATCTTGGAATTACAATGGGAATGCCGGTTAAAGACGGCGAAGAAACCGCGTTGTATGTAGTGGGAGTTTACAAATACGATGCATTGGATGACGTGATCGGAAGTATTAACCTGGGAAAACACGGTATGGCGTACATGGTTAACCGAGAGGGGGTTGTGACTGCGCATCCGGATGAGACGCATGCGCTGGAACAAAATACGTTAGAGCAGGTCAGCGGCGGAAACGCAGAGGCGCTTGACGGTGTGACAACCGGAGAGACAGGGGCGGCAGAATTTTTAGTGGACGGTCAGAATATTCTGGCGGCGTTTTCGCCGGTTCGCGGAACACAGTGGTCGCTTGTGATCCAGATTCCAAAATCAGATTATAACAGCAAGATTTACGGAGCAATGCTGGTAGCGGTTTTGGCCACGCTGGCGGTTTTGGTCGTATCTATGCTGCTTGTTCTTCAGCTGGCACGGTCGATTTCCCGTCCGGTGAAAAGCGTAACCGGACGAATGCTGGCATTGTCCGAAGGCGATCTGCATACCGAGGTGGAGCATGCTCGATCCAAAGACGAGCTGGAAGTGTTGACGGAAACGCTGGACGATACCGTACAAAGCGTCAATCGTTACATATCGGATATCCGGCAGGTGCTTACGCAGGTTGCAGACGGCAATCTGCGCGTAAAACCGCAGGTAGATTATAAAGGAGATTTTGCGTTGATCCGGGCAAGCCTGGGGACGATTCTCCAGTCTATGAATGAAACAATCGCAGGATTTCGTTCTGCCGCAGTACGTCTTGCAGGTATGGCGGAAGAGTTAAAAGAGCAGTCTGGCCAATTGCACCATGCGTCGTTGGAACAGAATCAGTCTACGGAAGAGCTGGTTTGCGAAGTATCCAACGTAAAAGAGCGGATTGCAAAAGTTTCTGAGCACAGCGGTCAGACGCGTACCAAGACGGAAGAAATCGTCCAATGCGTGCAGGAGGCAAATGAGCGGATGACATCGCTTTCCGGCGCAATGGACAATATCAGCGCCAATGCCCAGGAAATAACAAAGATTGCCAAGGCAATTGAAGATATTGCTTTTCAGACCAATATCCTTTCGATCAATGCGTCTGTGGAAGCCGCCCGTGCCGGAATGGCAGGGAAAGGCTTTGCCGTAGTTGCTGAGGAAGTCAGGCAGCTGGCATCCAGAAGCGCGGAAGCGGCAAAACATGCGACGGAAATGGTGGGAAGTACAAGATCCATCATTGAGACCGGAGTGAAGCTGACGGCGGCAACGGCGGGATCTCTTGCCGATATTTCAAACGTTTCCGACCAGATCGGCGAATTTACGGATCATCTGGTCATTGCGGTGCAGGGACAGGAAGAAGCGCTTGCGATTATGGAAGAGAAGATCGGCACGATTTCTTCGATTGCGGACAGGAATCTGCAGAATGCAGAGGGAACGGAACAATCCAGCGGTCTTCTGGCGCGTGAGGCGGAAGCGCTTTCATCGCAGGTGGAGAAATTTGTGACAGAGGAGGGGAAAAACGGATGAAAAAGAGAATAGCTGCAGGAATGCTGCTTCTGTTTCTTTTCGCAGCGATGACAGGCTGCGGAGAAAAGGGCGGAATCAAGGACGGTTACTATACGGCGCAGGCGGCGGAGTTTAGTCACGGCTGGAAAGAATACGTTACGATCATGGTCAAAGGCGGAAGCATTGTTTCCGTGGAGTATAATGCCGAAAATGCCAGCGGGTTTATTAAAAGCTGGGACAACGCGTATATGCAGAACATGTTCCACGTTTCCGGAACGTACCCAAATCAGTACACCCGTTATTATGCCGGAGAGCTGCTGGATCATCAGAATGCGGACGGAATCGACGCGTTAAGCGGAGCGACGTCTTCCTACGGTTCTTTTCAGAAGCTTGCTGCCGCAGCGCTGCAGCAGGCGGAGAAAGGGGATTCCAGCATCGTAATGGTTGACACCGCAGAATAAAATGCGTATGATAAATGTTGTTGTCCGGGGAAACAGGTGAAATGCCTGTACGAGCCCGTCGCCGTAAGGGGCAGAATTGCCGCCCGCCTTACCGGAAGCCACATTCCGGGAAAAGCCATTGGAATAAAGTCTGTGAAAACACAGACGTTCTGAGAAGGCCGGCAGGCGGAGCGCCGAGTCGGAATATCCGGACGACAAACTTCCCGCAATAAAGCCGCGAGCGCCGGCGTGAGGGAAAATAAAAATCAAAGGAGATAACTTATGCAGAAGAAACGAAGAGAAAGAATTTTGTCGTGGATCCTTTGTATGACGCTGATTGTGGCTATGGCGATGTATACAACCGGGTGCAGTGGCAAGAGTGGTGAAAGTGAAAAATCCCCTGTGGGAACCGAACAGGAGACAGATGTCCAATCGCTTGGAGAGGGTGAGAAGAAGTTTGATTTTACCGTTATCGATGCGGACGGAAACGAGACGCAGTTTGAAATCCATACGGATCAGGAGACGGTGGGAGCCGCCTTGTCAGAGCTTGGCGTCATCGAAGGGGAGGACAGTGAGTACGGACTGTTTGTGAAAACGGTAAACGGCATTACGGTTGATTTTGACCAGGACGGCAAATACTGGGCGTTTTATGTGGATGGGAAATATGCCGAATCCGGCGTGGATGTAACTCCCGTTACAGAAGGAGAACATTACTCCTTTCAAGTAGAATAAACGGTGAAACTTACAACGAAAGAAATTGCCGTATTTGCCATGCTGGGGACGGTCATGTATCTTTCCAAAATACTGATGGAAGTTGCGCCTAATATTCACCTGCTTGGAGTTTTTACAGTTGCGTTTACGGTGGTTTATCGAAAAAAAGCGCTGTATCCGATTTATATTTATGTGATGTTGAACGGAATATTCAGCGGCTTTTCTGCCTGGTGGGTTCCGTATTTATATGTTTGGACCGTTCTTTGGGGAGTAGTCATGCTGCTTCCGCAGGATATGCCAAAGAAAGTACGTCCGGTTGTTTATATGTCGGTGTGCGCCGTTCACGGATTTTTGTTCGGAACGCTTTACGCTCCCGTTCAGGCGGTTTTATTTGGATTAAACTTTCCGGGCATGATCGCGTGGATTGCCGCGGGACTGCCGTTTGATTTGATCCATGGGGTAAGCAATTTCTTCTGTGGATGTCTGATTGTTCCGGTAATTTCCGCATTAAAGCTTGCAGAAAAAAATATTTCGTAATTTTTTCATTACAAAAAGCAGATAATTTATGACAGAAAAGCTAAAGAATACAGAGGTAAAAAGTCGATATTTTTATTATATCGACTTTTTATATTACAAAACATCCGAAAAATAATGTATGTTATACCCTTTCGGATCGGATCAGGAGATGTTTTATGTTAAGAATAGCAATTTGTGATGACGATGAACAGATGCGCGGGTATTTGCAGACCGTAATCAGCAGACAAACCGGCGTACAGGCAGATCTTTATGCATCGGGAGAAGAGCTTCTTTCCAGGGAGACGGAATACGATATTCTTTTTCTGGACATCTGTCTGAAACAAGGGGAGGAAGCGCACAGTTTGAACGGAATGGAAACTGCCAGAAGAATTCGGGCGCATTCGGACATGTTGATTATATTTATTACGGCGATGCCGGATTACGTATACGAAGCGTATGATGTGGAAGCGTTTCATTATCTGCTGAAACCGATTGATGAAAAGAAACTGGAAGAAGTGACGGCAAGGGCGGCAGCGAAAGCGAAAGAAAAGAAAAATGTACCGTCGCTTTTGATCAAGACGAACGGAAAATTTGTCCGGATCCCGGTGGACGAAATCTATTATGCGGAGAATGACGGAAGAAAAGTTACGCTACACACCGGCAACGGGGACTATTCCTATTATGAAAAGATGGAAGTTCTGGAACAGAAGCTTGCGGAAGGTTTTTTTCGCTCTCATCGGGGATATCTTGTAAATTTACAGGAAGTTGCCGGGTATGACAGGATGAGTATTACGTTAAAATGCGGGGATACGGTATTTTTGTCAAAACAAAAATACAGCGGCTTCGTCGCGGCGTATATGGATTATCTTACGACATAGCGGGTAAAGAGTATGAAGGAACAGCTTTATTTTTGGATGGATCTTACAGAATATATGGTATTCGGGGCGATGCTTTCGTATCTTATGAAAGATGTGCTCACGGTTCGGTTCGGCAGAACAAGGAAGCTGCCGTTTGGGATTATGTGTCTGCAGTATGCAGCGGTTCGAATGGCGTTTTCCTATTTTGTGCCGCTTAAAAAGCTGTTATACGGCGAAGCGTTATATATTGCTGACAGCAGGCAGAGCATTGTTCCGGTGGCGGTCAGCATGGCGGTTACGCTGTTTGCCGGCATTCTCTTATATCAAAGGAATCACATGCGCCTGCTGTCTTTGGTAACTGTGTTTTATGCGCTGCATGAACTGATTCGTTTTGCGGTGTATCCATTGGCTGTGGGCAGTATGGGACGGATTTCCGAATATTACAGCCGCATGTTTTTTGAGGAAGGGCCAATTGACGTAAAACGCTATCGTCAGTTGATAGAGAGAACGGAGATTTTATGGAATATGCTGCTGTTTCTTGCCATAGGGGGTCTTCTTTTCTTTTGTATTCGAAGATATCGGCAGTATTTTTTGTGTAAAAGTATTTACCGGTTTTACGGAGAGACGCTGTTGTTTCTGCCGGCATTGCTGGGGCTTATGTTTACGGCGATGTTACGAAGTATATTGTTTTACTATGATACGGAAGTTTATAACCTGATCGAACATTACGCGGAATTAAACCTGATGATCCCGCTGCTGTCTCTGCTTTGTACCGCGTCGATTCTTTTCAGCGTAAAAATGCTTGGTGAAATGGAAAAAGAACATGAAAAAAGACGCCAGGCAGAGTTGTATCAAAGCCGTATGGAAGAGTTGGAGGCGCATGTGCTGGATATGGAAAGCGTCAATATACAGATCCGCGGAATGAAACACGACATGAAACATTATATCGCGGATGTCAACGCATTGCTGGCGCAGGCATTTTCCGGTGATGCGGCTGCTAAAGAGGAAGCGCGCCGGTATGTGGATTCCATGCAGGCCTCGCTGGAACATCTGGATTTAAAATACCAGACAAAACATCCGGTAACAGACATAATCCTGGGACGTTATTTCAGGATTGCCGCACAGAGGAATATCGCGTTTTCCAGTGATTTTATTTTTCCGCATCATCTTGGCATCGATGCGTTCGATATCAGCGTGATTTTAAATAACGGGCTGGATAATGCGTTTGAAGCCTGTGAAACAGCGGCGGAGCAGCCCTGTGTTTTTCTGACTGCAAAACAAAAGGGAAATATGCTGCTTCTGACGATAGAAAATACGTCTTCCGCCGCGCTTGTCTGGGAAAACGGACTGCCCGTATCGGAAAAACCCGGCATAGGCCATGGGTTTGGTCTCAAGAACATCCAAAGATGCGCGGAAAAGTATTACGGCACCGTGAAAGCATATCAGGCGGAAAACCGTTTTTATCTGACCGTCATGCTGCAGGGCAGGCGGGATTTCGTAGCAGAAAATCATTGATTGGTTACAAAACGGTGGATTTTTTTTGTTTCATGTCGATATGTATTTCAGGAAACAGGTTTTGTACAATGACAGGAGGTATATTATGCGTATTACAAATCAGATGATGCAGAACACGGCAAAAAGAACAGGAATTCCGCTTCAGCAGAATACATTACTCGACATTATGAATAAGAGTTCGTCTTCGACGGGCGGTATGCTGCCTTCTGTGGGAACGACCAAAAGCAGTACGAATGCATTTTTGGAGAAGATCAACAGTGAGAGCAGGAAAGAGTTAAAAGAAGCAGCGGAAAGTCTGAGCGATTATGCTGCAAAACTTGCCGAAGACGGAGAAGGATCGCTGTTTGCAAAAGCCGAGGCTTCCAAAGATACATCGGAATTGGTGGAGCATATCAAAGGGATGGCGCAGGCTTATAATAACACGCTGAAGCATTTAAACGGTTCCGATTCCGGGCTGGAAAGATTTTACCGGCAGGAATTGAACTCCTATTTGACCGAACATGCGGACGCGCTGAAAAAAGTGGGCGTTACGAAAAAGAAAGACGGAGGAATCAGCATCGATGAGAAAACGCTAAAGGCGGCGGATATCGACAGCTTAAAGGCGGCGTTTGGCAGTTCTTCCGGATTTTCGTCAAAAGCCGGTTTTGTGGGCGGCAGAGTGGCAGAGAGTGCAAAAGTGTCATCGGCGAGCATATTGGGCGGCTATAACAGCAGCGGCAGGGATTTTTGGAATTCGTTTACGCAGAATATGTATAATTTCTGGGGCTAGGCGGCGCTTATGGTAGGAAATGTAAACGGTATTGTAGAATCTATGTATGCAGCCGAAAATGCCAGAACCCAGCAGAGTGCTGCCAGTGGAAAAACCGGAAATTTTTCCGGATATCTGGACGCGGCGCTTCTAAATTACCGTACAGGGCTTTTTACGCAGGGGCTTGGCGGAGGCTTTGGCAATTCTCTATATATGAACGCATTATCAGGCCAGACATGGCAGAGTATCGTATTAAAGGCCCTGAAAGACGAGCTGGAAAAGAAAGAACAATCCGGTCATGCAGAGGGAGCGGATACGCAGGACAGAGAAAAGAGTGAAGTTTCTGCTCCAAGGAAGCCCGACTGGGCGACGATCCGTGTGATTGAGCGATATCGGTCTCCCCTGCAGGAGGATACGCAAAACAACAAAGGCATTCAGGTGTAAAGCCAGACAGCCATGCCACAGGAGCAGCTGCGGCATGGCTGTTTTTCTTATCGCATTGCAGCAGTATGGAGAAAAAAGCAAAAGAAAAAAGAAAAACCCGAAAAAAAAAGAATCATATACTGGACAAAACGAAAAGTATGTGGTATTATAATCCCATCTTTGACAGTTGAAAATCAGAAAAATCGCTGTATCCCTTGTATTTCA